>Ga0078972_1006731_pt1 | contig 26730 bp, 20 predicted proteins | sample YelNatPaOPGAMG01_FD_67568 | JGI IMG/M metagenome (GOLD analysis project Ga0078972, IMG submission 67568) | Hot spring thermophilic microbial communities from Obsidian Pool, Yellowstone National Park, USA - OP-RAMG-01 (SPADES assembly) (version 2) | ecosystem: Environmental > Aquatic > Thermal...
GTTAGGACTGCTGTCACTCGTGACTTTATGTTGAAGTTTAAATCCCTTATTGTTCCACGATAGTTTATGATGAATGAGGCTATCGCCACATTGTTTATTACGTCTACCTTCCATCCGCTGACTTCATAGTCATACTCTTTCAGCACCTTTAAGGCTTCAGCCTCCCGATTTAGGGCCTCTAAGCCTTGCCTTTCAAATGGTGGCCAATCGTCAAACTTTGTATATCTATCCTCATCCACAAGGTCTGCAATAGACTGGGCATCTTTCTTCTTTATCCCTTCTATTCGTCGAATTAAAACTGTCTTAACATCATCTTCTGACATACTTGGAGTGCTCCTAAATTCATAATACTCTAAACGAAATGTTAAATCTTCCAGTAGCAATCATTTAACAGAAAAAGGTGGAGTTTGAATATCGTCTTTAACTTCTACGTGTCGCCTTTAGGGCTTTTCAATTACGGTTCTGGTTAAAATTTCTATTCTTGTTACTTTTCCTTGTTCTAAGTCCACCCATACAAAAGCGCGACCAGTCGTATCTTTCTGCAGCATTAGAATGGCGCTTGTTGCCTTGGTAATAACTGTGCCGTCTCCCTCCACTATGGTTTTGATAATTGGTCTAACACCTGTAATGTTGTATCCTTCGTTTAGCAGATTCTGCACGTCCGTGTCGGTTTTAGCTATGTTAATCACATTCTCTTTAAATTCTTCGCTGACTTCAATAAATCCATAACATCCTTGTCCACGCATTCCTCCACGGGGCATGCGTGGCATGCCCATGCTCATGTTTCCAATGAGCCATCCGGCGCCATAGCCCCACCATTGTTTTCCGTTAACTGTAGTTTGTGCGTTGGCGGTGGAATACGCATTTAGTGCTATGCCACTTATAATGGCTGCTACAACCACTATAGATAGTAGAATTATGGCTTTCCTTTTGTCTATTTTCAACCACCTCCATCTTCTCACGAAGTGCCTCGTGCACTTCACACACGCCAAAGTGGCAAAATTATTAAAGGATTTTTCAGAATTAAACCAAATTCTATACCTAATCAGATAAGCGCCTATCTGACTTCTTTTTCAAATTTTACATTACTGATATTCTCATCAAGCTTTGATACCGTTAAGTTGTGGTTGGGGAGGATTAGAAAAAATAAGAAGAAAGGAGAGGGGAATTTGAAATTTTGCCTCCACCAACCATTTCAATTTGGGGCTTAATGAATTACTAAAGAGTTTTTCAAGATTAAACCCGATTTCAACCCTAATCTTCTGATAGCTTTAGAAGACACATTTTTATGGCTAAGTTAAAATAAGTTTAGCTAAATCTGGAGTACTCCAAATGTCTGCTAGTATACGTCCCCTTAAGTACCTGCTTGGATGGTTAATTGCAGGTACGAGAGGTGGCTTAACTCGTGCAAAAATAATTATGGCGTTAAAGGAGGCTCCGCAAAATGCAAATCAGTTGGCAACAAGTCTTAAACTGGATTATAGGACAATAAGGCATCATCTTGAGGTTCTCGAGAAAAACAAGTTAATCGTGTCTGCAGGTGAAGGGTATGGCACCACATATTTCCTGTCCCAAGTTATGGAGGAAAATTACGCCTTGTTTGAGGAGATTTTGAAGAAAATTTGGAAAAAGTAGAAAAGGAGGTAAAGCAAATGAAACGTGAAATGAATCAGAAATCGAGGACTTGGCCGCTGCTGATACTTCTACCCATCGTAGTAGTGGTAGCCATATTAGCAGCAACATGGGCAACTTCAACCTTCTGGTATCCTCGCCTTCCATGGCAACCCCGCCCCCCATACGAAATCCCCGGAGACATAGAATTTTATTACATAGCAAAAACAGTAGTATCTACAATCAACGTAACTGTGCTAATATTTCTGCTAATTTCATACATCGACATATATAGAAAAACACGATCAGAATTCACAATTGGACTAATAATATTCTCAGCAACACTTCTTTTATACGCTTTTGTCTCCAACCCGATAGTGATATCAATCTTCGGCTTCAGAATATTTGGCCTAGGACCATTTGCCCTACTACCTGACCTCTTCACGTTTACAGCACTTATCGTCCTGCTATACCTAAGCATAAAATACTGAAATTTTACTGATAAATTTGTGCGTAGAAGAGTTCCATGCACATTCCAGCCGAAAGCTTTGGAATGTAAGCAACCAAAACGTCGCATTTTTCAATGTCTTCTAGGTCTCTTTTAATGAAGTCTGCTGCGGGGACTTTTTCCCACCATTCAGGCTCTGAGCCTTTGTAGATTATTTTTTCTCTTTCCCACGGGTCAATAACATCATAGCCGCATTGAACGCAAATTTCGCGGATAACTTTTCTATAGTTCTGCTTTGTTTCCATGCCTTGAATTGGACCCGAAATGAAAACCTTTCCCGTCATAGTTTAGACACGCAGTAGATTGCCTATATTTTGCTATTAAATTTTCTTTGTTTAACAAGGGAAAAGTGTTAAAAACAAGCTGATTAACCTTAGCTTTTCTGTAAACCAGCTTGGAAATGGAGTGCATAACTTGGGAATTGTTGACCCAGCGGTCGCGATAATAATTGCGTTTGCCCTGCTCATCATTTTACTTTACAAACGCGTAAATTTGGGGATAACCCTAAACGTAACAGCAATAACATTGGCGCTGCTTGCCCTCGAATGGACAAAAATGCCAACAGTAATTTATGAAGCAAGCATCAAACCCGAAACTGTTTCTGTTGTCATCGCGACTTTTGGAATAATGCTGCTAAGCCAGCTTTATAAGGAAACTGGAGTCATCAATAAGCTAAGCGAAAGCATAAGCAGGCTAATTAAAAATCCAAAAATTGTGTTGGGACTCGTGCCAGCAGTCATAGGACTTTTGCCCGTTGCTGGCGGAGCATTAATGTCAGCGCCCCTCGTTGATATCGAGGCTGAAAAACTCAAGTTAGAACCTCAAAGAAAAGCCTACCTAAACTTGTGGTTTAGGCACACTATTTTTCCAGTTTATCCATTAAGCCTACCAATAATCGTTACAGCTATGCTTACCGACGTCACGATTCCGCTTATAATCCTGCGTCAAATTCCAACAGTTCTGGTGATGATAATAGTTGGTTATGTAATCGGATTTTGGAAGATAAAAACGCCGGAAAAAGAGGAAAGTAAAAGCGAAAGAAGCTCTAATTCGAATTTTAAAGCCTTCCTATTGTCTTTTAGTCCAATTTTAGCAACAATTGTCTTCGCAATAGCCTTGGGCGCGACTGGAATCGAATTCTTTAAGCAAAGTCGCGACATTGTAATCGCCGTTTTCATAGGAATCGCTGTGCTAATCGCAATATCAAAAATGAAATTTGCAACGTTTGCCAAACCATTCAAAAACTGGGGAATCTATGGCATAACCCTCGCAGCCTATGGTGCCTTCCTATTAAGAGAGGTCATGATTTCTCCAGAAATCAGCCAGGTTTTTTCTCAGATAGTTGCAAACGGTAATAGCTTATATAGCGGTACAGTTCTCTTAGTAACGCTTCCAGCAGTTTTGGGAGTGCTCACAGGATCTCCAGTGAGTGGAGTAGCCATAAGCATTCCGATACTTTTTGGAGATTCACCGGTAGCCGCGAACACGGCAGCACTAATCTATATAAGCGCATATTTGGGATACACGATAGCGCCAACACACTTGTGCTTTACATTCACAGCGGACTACTTCGAATGCCAGTTAGGAGAAGTATACAAATATGTAATTCCATCTTTCATACTAACATTCCTAACAGCGCTGCTTGTTTATTTTTTGCTTTAAAATCGGCAAAAAGCTTTTGTACATCAAATATTAAAACCGCCTCTCCGTGGTGATTAATTGGTAAATTTAAGGAAAACTCTAACGATGTTGTTAGCAATTAGCCTCGTAACTCCAATTTTGAACAGTTTTGCATTGTCTTCCACTGTTGGAACATCCAACTCTATGTCAGCGGCTAACAACTTAAACGTGCTTGACATGTTTCGAAGCATTTTCAAGAACCAAGTGCCATACATAGACCCAGAACTAAAAAATTCTGAAGGTTTAAATAGGGTTATACTTGTCGTCAGAGAAGAAGCTAACATTGTTCAAATTGCAAGTCACATGGTTTCATGTAGGGTGACTCCGCCAATTGGTGGAGTTAGACTTGTGCTTGGAACAGTTGATGCAAGTAAAATCGAGTCGCTTACGCTGGATACCGCAACCTTTGCCATACTAAAGGACAGGGAAATTGAATTCGCTGAGTCGCCACGCTCCAGACTTTCTCAAGGCAATTTCATGAAAAACATTGAACGTACACAATCCGACCTGAGTGGACGCGAAGCTGCGGGCGATAATCTTCCTCATAATGTGACTATGCGTGAAGTTGTAGAAATAATGAATGCAACTGGTGTGTGGACGGATTATGGCTTTACTGGAGAAGATGTAAAGATAGCAATTATTGACACTGGAGTTGATTATGGTTCTCTAGGTTTGGGCTACTGGGATGTAATAGCAAGAGATGTATTTGGTTATCCAGCTACGTTTGACGCTGACGCTGCATGTTTTGTTTATACAAACATGACGTTGACGGCTTTTACTAATGCAAGCGGAACATTCATACCAACAGCCGGCATTGACCCGCCACTATACGTATTCAACAATGTAATTCCATTTTCGGGACTTTTTGGTACACCATTTCCATCAGACATGAACGTCACAGGAATTTTAAATGAGGGGCAAAGTTGCCATTGGGGAGTAATGTTTCAATGGTTATTCGGCTTAGACTTGTTTCCAGTACTAGTGTTGGATAGTGATACCGACGGAGTGTATGACACTGTTTACGTGGACTTATCATTCGACTGGTGCTGGATACCCTATCTGTACTCGCTAATCGGATTTTCTTGGTATTGGTCTGCTCCATGGCCCCCAGACTACAGCTTTACAGATGAAACGCCGCTGGGCATCACATCGCCTGTGGGAGCAAGAGACTTCACTGGCGACGGCATATTCGACATTTCAGTAAGCTCGCTGGGCTATTTCCTAGACGTTTGGGGCGTATCCCCAAACAGCGAAGACAGAGGCTTAGTTCTAAAACCAATTGACCCAAACGGCAACTACGTATGCTTTGTATACGATTTTGATGGCCATGGCACATCGTGTGCTTCCTGCGCCGCTGGAAGAAATTTAGGTCATCCATTATTTGGTAACGGAATGGCATATAACGCAAAAATAATGGGCGTCACCGCACTATTCATCGGCGACGTGATAGAAGGCGAACTTTGGGCTGCAGGGTTCGACCTTATCCCTGGAACCGAAGGATGGTCGTACATTCCAGGATATGGCTACGTTTACGGCCTATGGTCATACACAGGGAACCACAAAGCAGACATAATAAGCAACAGCTGGGGCGCGTCAGCCTGGGCCTTATGGAGTTGGATGGATCAGTCGCCGTGGTATGACGTTCTAACAATGTTAGAGGACGCCTTAACAATCCCAGAATATCTCGACCCCTATTATCCAGGAACAATAATAGTCCACGCTGGAGGAAACGGCGCTGCAGGTTACGGAACGTTCACTGAACCTAGCTTTTCAACACTTGCCATAAGCGTTGGCGCCTCAACATCCATGAATTGGACGCAGTACGAATGGGGATTTGCTGGAGGCTACTATGACGATGTTATCTCTTGGAGTGCAAGAGGACCAACCGCACTTGGAACGGCTAAGCCAGACGTGCTTGGCGTGGGCGCATTTGGATATGCACCAACAGCTTTGTTCTGGGGGGCTGGCGACGGAACAATGGCTTTTGATGTCTTTGGTGGGACAAGCATGGCAACGCCTGTTGTGGCTGGTGCTGCGGCCTTGGTTGTGCAGGCTTTCAATGAGATTGGATTTTACAATCCGCCGAACATGCTTGTTAAGAGTGTGCTGAAATCAACTGCTGTTGATTTGGGCTATGACCCGTTCGTTCAAGGCGCGGGACGCGTGGACTGTTATAGAGCAGTTTCGCTCATAATGGGAGAAGAGGGGGTACTAACAGTTTCAGATGCCACGTGGAAAAACGCGTTAGACATGATACAGATTCCAGAAATACTAAACTATGAGCTAAGCGACGGCTTAATTCCACCATTTATGCCAAGTGCAATTTTTGATACAAGCTGGTTTGCGGGAACGGTCAAGCCAGGAGAAAACACAAAGGCAGACTTTCTTGTTTCTAATCCCACAGCCGAAGATGTAACCGTCAGCGTTTCGCCAGTTACCCATAAACAGACTGGCTCCACAATAGTTCTTGAAGGCTTAACCGCTTCCCTGCCCAGCGACTGGCAAAGCATTGGCTGGGCATGGGGCAACATAACAGTTCTCAGCATTGACATGATTCCAGAAGACGCTGATTTGATGACTGTAACATTGGTCTTTTCATATGACTACTTTGATACGGAAAGGGACTACTTGTGGAATAATAGGTTACGCGTTATGGTCCAAGACTGGGAGGACGCAAACGTTGATGGGGAAGTTAATGTCGATGAAGTTTGGCAGATAAACTATGGATACAATTATGGAACAAGCTGTGAGGCAACTGTTGGATTTCCGGGATCTAAATTTAAGCACACGCCAACAATATTCATATCCCAAGTGAGCGAGACCTATGAACCAATACCATTCAAAGTTTACATAAAGTTTTATAAGCGAACCACATGGGACTGGATTGGACTTTCGCAATCAGTTTTCACGGTAAATGCGGGTGACACGACATTTTTCAATGCTACCCTAACAGTGCCAGAGGGTGCGCCTCAAGGAGTTTATGAAGGACAATTAATCATTGACGTGAATGGCAGAAAAAATGCCGTTCCAGTTTCTGTGAACGTGCCCACGGTAGTGCCTTCCGGGCAACTTGTATATGAAATGGGAACGCCAGAATACGATTGCCCATACAACCCATTTGAAGTCAAAGGATACTTTGATTGGGGCTGGCGGTACGAGGCTGGCGATTGGAAGAACTGGCTATTCGAGTTCGCTGACCAATCAACAATAGCAGCTTTTGTTTACGCAGACTGGCAGGGAAACATGACAGACGTGGACATGTTTGCCATTCATCCAATGGGCATGATAACGGATGGAACTGGCGAAAACTGGATGAGCGACGGCATATTCAACTGGACGACGAGAACAGCTTCAACTGAAGAGTACGTGGTTCTCTGGACTGGTGATTTGCCGTTCGTTCCTCCCAGTATACATGTTCCAGAACTTCACACCGTCCTGCTTCACAACGTGCTCTTTGACGGTTCAGTTTTTCCAGAAAACCTTTCATGCACGATAAAAATGATAAACGTGAACCCAGCATCTCCAATGCAGCTCATTATTCAACCAGGAGAAACTAAATCAGCAACGTTTACCTTATCAACTGGAGTTAGGCTCACAGACGTGCACTTATACCCAGACGGAGAATTCCCAATGGAAGTTGAACCTTCTGATGTGCATGAAATACCAGAAATGGGTTCACAAACATTCAATGTTAGGATACAAGTGCCTTCAGATGCGCCTCCCGGAAGATATTTGATGGCAGTTTATCTAATGGCTTCAGAGATTCCATCAAATGTGCACATCCCAATATTCATCTACGTTGACGTCCCAAACCTTGAAATAGCCGATGTCAAAGTGGATGTAGGCAGAGTTCACTTTCCAAGCGAATTTGCCCAACTATACATCATGACAACAGTCAACGGGTCATTTGTTGACATGGCTGACAACGTTACAGCAACTCTATGGTATCGAACGACAAGCGGCACTTACCTTTCATTAGACTTGAGCACCGCAGTTAATCCCATACAAATAGGCTTATACGTGGTTGAGTTTGAAGTCCCAATAGACGCCACTTCATGCTGCCTAGTTGTTCAAGTCGATAAATACTTTGAACTTACAAACGTTTTGTATAAGGGCACAGCAATGGCAAGTTTCGACATATGCTCCACGCTAAGCACAATGAACGCCATGCTGATAAGCGTTAACGGGACAACAGCAACTATAAACACAATCGTAGGAACAATTTCGGCGAACTTAACCAATTTAGACGCCAAACTAACTGGGTTAATAACGAATAGTAAAGACGAGATCATCGCCAAAATAGACACTGTTCTAGGAACAATTCAAACGGATTTAGATTATTTAAACGCCACTTTGCTACACGTGAATGGAACAACTGCAACAATTAACACGAGCTTAGGTCTAATTGACGCGAGCCTTGAAACAATAGGTCTAAAGGTTACGTTGATAGAAGGAAACGTCACAGCCATAAGAACAAGCCTAGGAGACAACATAAGAGGCATAATTGAAACAATTGACGGCAACGTAGCCACGATAAAAACCGACGTAGGAACAATCAAAGTTAACGTTGGAAACATCGAAGGCTACACGGCAAACATTCCACAAGCAACATGGACAATATGGACAACCACAGTGCTATCTCTAATCGCCGCGACATGCTCAACAGTCACACTGTTACTTTTAAAGAAAAAGCCCAAAACATAAATTGTACAATCATACACCCATTTTTCTATTTTACATTTCTAAAATCTGTGAAGTAGCTGTCAAAATCTCAAAGTTTGAAAATCTGTAAATTCACCATCTTATCGTAAAGTGAAAATTTCCGTCATAAAGGAGAAAAGAGAGGGTTCACAGATTTTGCCATTTTTTTTGGAGGAACGCTGGGATTTCCGACGAATCTCTTGGTCCCACTAGAACTTGCCATCCGCTTAGTTCCTCTATTTCTCCGCTTAGGCGTGCCGCTTTGCCAGGTATTATGAGCTTTCTGTGTTTTACCTTGTTTTCTATTCCCGACGCCTTTATTGCTTCGGCTACCTTTTCTGCGGTAAGTTTGCGTCCCGCTACTGCGCTGTCGACGGCTATGCCTTCTGTGTCTACGACGAGTAGGTAGGCGTTTACTTTTGCGTTTTCGATGTCTGACGCTACTGTGTAGTATGTTAGTGCAAAGTTTGTTGTGAACATTACTGGTGCGTTCTCGTCCGGGTTGCCAAACACTCTTAGTCCTGGTTCTACGGCTACTGGTTTGCGTGGGTCTGTGTATATGTTTTGTCGCAATATCACGTTTGGTAGTAAAGCCCAACCGTCAACGTTGTGCATTATTAGGATGTCGGCGAAATGCACTATGAACATGCCAGCCAAACATGCCTCTCTCCACTTAACAACCTCTTCTGGAGCCTCGCCTTTAGCCATCCAAGCGGTCATGGGCACGCCAATCAATGGGAAGCCTAAAACTTCGTCTCCACGCTTACACGCGACTCTACGAAGCATAGTGAAGTTGTTTAAGGTTTCAGCCAAGCCTTCATCTGGAAAAGTGCCAGGGTCAAGGACAAGGTCGCTGACACCATATTCGATTAGGGTTTTCGCTAGGGACTTAAGCGTTTTAAGGTTGTTCGGCGCGAAAACTGTTAACGGACAATTGTAAGCAAGAGCAAGCTCAGCCATCTCCTGCCAGTTTTCTGTTGTTGCCGCATACAATAGTGGACGCGCTTTTGGAATCGCCTCTAATCCAGCTTTTAGGATGCTTGGGTTCAGCGAGCATAATATTAATGGTAGGCTTGTGTTCTGGGCAACCTTCTTGACCGTTTCTTTAAACTTTTCTGGGTTGTTTGATGTTGAGCGTACAGCCATCATGTCAAGTTTTAACGTCTGTCCAATGTATTCAAATTTGAACTGTTCAGTCCTTTTTATGCGACTCAAGATTTCTTCGTCTGCCATTTCATCTGTTACGTCTATGGCTATCGCCGTTGGGTTAAAGTACGTGAGTTCGTGGCGGTACATTACGAGTTTGCCGCCGACCTTGACGGCGCGGTCTCCAACGCCGATGACAACTTCTTTTACTGCTGGTTTAAGCATCTCCTTAAGTTGGCTGTAGGCTTTCTCAAACTCTTTAGCTAAAATCGGAGAACATTTTTCTATTGGGACTTCGCGGTTAACAACTTTTGTAGCGAAAGCCATGCAGTTTTCTTCGCCGCAAACCTTACAGTTTGTGCGCGGTAAAAGCTTGTAAACGTCTATTGGGCTGAGCTCCTTTATTCCAACCTTTCGTTTGGTTTCTTTCCCACTCATAGAGACTCCCTCCAAACCTAGACCTTCATTGAAACCCATTCAACAATTCTCTCAGCGTTTCCGACGCTGCCGCCCAAAAGCTGCCCTATAATGTCCTTGAGGGTTTTCACGGCAGCTGGATGCATCATCATGAAAAGGTCAACGCCAGCCAATAGAAGCGTAGAGGCGGTTAGAACCTCCCACAGTGGACCACGCAGTTCGCGCGGCTCCCACTCAGGCGCCATTTCAAGCCAAGCTTCCCGTGCCGCCCAAGCGTTTGTTGTTCCAGAAGACATTGGATGTGCAAGCTCTGGGTCGCCCATAAGTGCTGCTAGTCTAGCGCGTTCCATGTTTGTAAAAGCATAATCTAAACCATAGCCCAAAGCGGCTGTCGTCAAGTCCATAACTATGTCTTCTTTCGGCAGAAAATCGTAGAGTATGCGGTTCAATTCCCTTGCGAGGTTCAAATCCATGGGCGTAAACGATAAGGCTACATGCCCATACTTTTTTATGAATTTCGCGCACCTCTCAACATCCATATCCCTCGTTACTGAGCTAATTAGGAAGCGCTCTCCAGCAAAGGTTTCAGCAACAGCCTCAAAAACGTCAGCGTCCTTCTTCGGGTCTCCGCAGCCTCCAATAATTAGGGGCACATCCACTGCTTGCGCAACCTCCTCGACAGTTTTGACAGCCTCTTTAGGCGAAGCGTTCTTAACAAGCGGGTCGACGCTTATCAAATGCACAGTTAGGAGGTCAGCCCCAAACTTTTCAACAGCCAATTTTGCCCAGGCAGCGGGGTCCTCCATAACGTCCTTCACGTGCGTTTTAACAGCCTTTGGTAATGGAACTTTCATGTCAAAAACGTCGATCGCTATTACTGGGCGGTGGGGCATTGGTTTCTCAAAGGTGTAGAAGGCTGGTGTTGTCTCGCCGCCGATGACTATTGATTCGCCGCGGGTTCCACCTTCGCTTTTGGTTGCTCCTAGTTTAACTTCAACAACTTTTCCAGGATAGGTTTCAACTGGTGGAACAAACTCCACCTCTATTATCTTGGCTGGTTTAGCCTTTAGCGGCGGAGCAAATTTTTGCGGCACAGCAACTGGCGCAGCTACGGCGCCTGGCTGTATCCAAAGCTCTAAATCGCCTACTTCCATCTCAAAATCTTCAAGCTCAACTTCCTGAAGCTTTGCAAGGAGCTCAAGCAGTCGTGAATTAAACTTTAAGCCTAAGGCTTGCTCTTCCTTCTCTGTTTTTGACAAATTCTTTCACCTTTTCTCGGCTTTCTCGCCTTTCAATGAACGGATAACAACTTTTTTGGCGTAGATTTTCGCGTCTTTCAAGATTATTTTGAAGCCTCCAGAGGTTATGGGCAAAGTTGCAGCAGTAATCACTGGTGCTGTCGGCGCTTCTTCCTTCGCTTCTGCTGGCACAGCCTCTTCTACGGCAACAGTCACTTCTTCCTTCCAGCGCTCCACAACTGGATGATTTCGCTCCTTAAGGAAAGCCTTTAACTCGTCGATTGTTTTTGCGTCTTCTTCTGTCGCTATTTTATCGACAAGTTCTGCTGGGATAAAGCTTTTCACTCTTTCCTTAACCTCTTTTGGAAGCCAAACAACGCGGCTCCACCCACCGTCTGCCTGCAGAAACTTTGGAGAACGCATATACTCAATTGATATTCCATGAAATCCGTCAACTTGGCGTCCGCCAGCAGTTGAATCGGCAAGTGTTGAGAAAGCCAAGCCGTTCACGGCTAAGTCCCTATAACCTCTATGCACAATGCCGAAACCGTCAACTTCTGGGATGTAGAAGGCTACACCCTCAAAGCATCCACATGAGGTGTGTGGATAACCGAAGGCTGTGTATAGCCAAACGCGGGTTATTTCGCCCAAAGACTTCTTCTTGACGGCTTCGTTTACGCCAGAAAACTCGCCTTTGACTGGGTCTAGTAACTCTCCCTTTTCGATTGTGAACACCGGTCCTTTAGGGTCTATGCTTGCTGCTGCCCTTCCGTCAAACCAGCTTATGGCGCCGCAGTTCGAGTATCTTTGTGGCGTTATTACGCACACGTGGGTTGGCGCAAAGGATTGGCATAGAATACATCCGTAAAATTTGTCAACTTCCTCGTCTTTTAAGCCCCTTGCCCTAGCGTCTCTCGCCTCATAAATTTTCAGTGCCTCTTCGTAAAGCGGTTTCACTTCGGCAGTGTCTGTTATGAATGTTATCTGCATTTTCTCGATTATTGGCAGTTCACTTTTGAAAAGCCTATGCAAGACTTTTCCAATAAACTGGAAGGAGTTTAAGCCCTTTTGGAAGGATTTCTTGCTTAATCTAAGCCAAATGTCGTAGCGCTGGTTTAAGTGCATGAAGCCTTCAATGAAGTTGCAATATTCGTGTATGCGCCTCTCAATAACGCCTTCAAGTTCTGGTTCAAGCTGTGCGCCAGCAACCTCTATTAGAATGCCAAATGGGTAACTTTTGCCTTCCTCCATGTCCTTCAAGTCGGGTCCTATTATGGTTACTTTTCCATCTTCGACTTCTTCTGGCTTCTTCACTCTTGCTAATTCGAACTTTTCTTTTATGTCTGGTCCGCCGAGTTCAACATACATGTCGCTTCTGCGTATTCTCTCGCCTTCGTAGATTACTCCTACGTCTACGGGTATGTCTTCAAACATTGACATTTTCTCATGTTCCTCCTTCAACTTTTTCAATTATTACTTTAAGATTTTCAAACCAATCTTCTAGGGAAACGCTCGGGAAAGACCAGCTTGCGTTAGGCTGGTAAACATTATCTAAAGTTACCGTTTTGACATGTGGAGCAAAATGTTTTAAACCGTTAAGAATCGTCCACTCCATGTAGTAGGGCAGCCCCAAAAACAAAGCCAAATCGTAAGGTCCATTACCATCAAGTCCAGTCCAAGCTGGGTCGGTAAGCCTATTTCCAATGTCGATTGCGGGCATATACCCATCTGGCTTATAGCCCCTACTTAAGAATTCACTTATTGTGTGAGCTGTTGCCACAACTGGAATTTTGGCTTTCCTCGCCAGCTCTATGACGAAATCAATTAGTTTTTTATCTTCAAAGGCTATTTCCGCGGCTTTATGCCCAACTATCATTATTGGGCGCTTAGCCTTCTTTATCATGACGGCGGCAACTTCGGGCTTTGTTATAACCATAGCCTTTTTTGGTCCTGGAATCTCCGCAGTTTGCCAAGGTTCAGCAGCCATACGCTTTCACTCCTTCCTCTTCCTGATCAATCGTGGAAGAAGCGTCGGGTCTGGGATGACTGTTTCCTTCCACCCCTTCTCTTCAAGTATTCTTATTATTTCGTCTTTCATTGTTACTGGTATGTCGGCGATTGTTCTTACGAATAAGTGTATGTCTTCAGGCATTGTCCCATAAAGCCTCTTGTGCAAGTCTATGTAATGAGTGAGTTTTATGGCACGTCCCTTCGTTGTGTCGTTTGGGCGCATACAAAGCTTGGCTATCGTGACTACGGCTTCTTCCTTCGTTTCAGCCGCGTAAAACAAGTGTTCTGGTGCTGGTCCCACATACACTTTTTCGCCTGTCCTAGCATCATAAACGTACCAGTCTTCTTCACGGTCAGCCCTCCCGAGAAGCATGCGCCTATACTTTGTGCCATGCGGACCGACGACAACTGGAACACCTAAACGCCAGAAACCGCTTGCAATTGACGCTGCCTTCTGGGAGTAGGCACCCCAAGCAACGCCCACAGCGCCCACACGATTAAGTATGTAGTCGGCTATTTCCTCATAGTTAGCTCGTAAATTCCTCTTTGCAAATATATTTGCAATTTTTATGGCTGCTCCAGCAATATGCGTGTTTGAAACACATGAACCGACATTGACGAGGCATCCAGCCGCAAACTCGCCGGTAAAAACCTCGTAAGGCGTTTTTCCTTCCTCGTCCTTATACATGCCAGCTGACATCGCAGCGCAACCAGAAGTTACAACTATGTAGCGTCTGTTTGCGAATTCACGGCATATTTCAGCCACTTCCAACCCGCCTCTCGGGTAGTTAGCGCATCCTACAACGGCTATTACGCCTGGAATTTCGCCGAGAACTATTGGACTACCAACATTTCGGATTTCCACGTCTTGGATTGCGCCTCTCCCAGCTCTTACCTTGTAGGTTTCTTCTTTCAGCTTTTTCTCCCCAGCCTTGATAATGAAACTGTGAACTGGCAAACCAACAGGACAAGCTTGTTCACATCTGCCACAACCCACACACAAATCGTACAAGTCTGCAAGTTCTCTTAGGCTTCCTTGCGCCGCTGCCTTCATAGCCTTTGGAATTTCAAGGTCTTGTGGGCAAGCCCTTCTGCAGTCGTTGCATTGCCTACACTCCTTTACCCTTCGCAAAACTTCGTCAACTTCTGGTATGACCTTAAACTTTTTCCGCAACGGAGCAACCTTCAAGGCGACTTTAACAGCTACTTCACCAACCTTTTCGGGGTCAAGAATTAAAGCGCCTGGAGTTTTTCCGCTTACAAGGTCTTCAACTATTTGCTCCGCTGGGTCGTTTGTGCGATTAGGCAGACCCATACAATTCTTTTCTGAAGCGACTATAACTGGAGCTTTTATTCTTTGAGCTTCATGGAAAGAGTCTATTCTAATACATTGCTCGTCAAGCACAACAACGTCTGGAACGCCGCTTCTTATGAAGCGCAGCTGCCATGAGATTGGACCAACTATTTTTCCACGCTTATAATATCGCGTTGTGTCGTGAGCCGTACAACATAACCCGCAGACCTCGATTTCCCCGTCAAAACCATTATCCTTAATATAGTCAATTATTCCAACTGATGGAACAACATTATGCCCAATACATAGAATTACTGGCTTTTCAATGTTTACTGTTCCAAAACCTAAATCAACAAGTGGTGCGTCGGGGTCAGCCTTTGGAAAACCGTAAGCGGCTATTTGTGCTATATCTGCAACTTCCATCCCAACATGGTCAATCATTCCAGCATGCAAAACCTTTGACTCAAAATCTAAATTGTATCCTTCCTGTCCAGTGTGAACAACAGAAAGCAGATGTGTAATCTGCGTTTCAGCATAATCCAAAATCTCTTCCAAATCGCCTAGTTTTTCAGGTTTTATTCCGCAAACAAGCCTTGTCACTGGAGCTTCAACTTGAACGTTTAATCCACCAACATCCAATGGATAATTGGGCCCATATTTTTCGATTAAGTGTTCAACCAAGTGGCGTGCATGTCCAGTGTGTGTGGCTGCGCCGATGCAGCATGCGAGGAGCACGATGCGGGATTGTTGTCCAGCCATGTCGATGCCGCATGCTCCACGCTTGTTCCCGGTTAGGTCGCATTTACCAAATGTGCATAAGCAGCAGAGGTCGCAGAACGGCATGTAAAATGGCTTGTATCTTTTAAGGAGCTTCATGTCCCATTCTCTTAAAGTTGTAAGTGAAGGGAAAGGTGTTGGTCCCATTGGTTCAGCCCATTTTTCTTCATGGAGTTTGCCGATGGAAATTTCAAGGTTTTTTATTGAGCCGACATCGGTTTTCAACTCTTCAATCTTCACGTGTACGCCTTTTCTGTTCAAGCCTCACCAACTCAAAAAGGTTCAGAAAATGTAGTTTAGTTATGTGTTATTTTAAGTTTTTCTAGAATTATTTTCTATTAAGTTTGCGCTAATAATGGCGGAACGGCTACTGCTGTTTTACATATCCAACTTTTCCATCAAACCCCTAACAGAAACATATGCTGGAGAATCAGACGGCAAATCCAATAGAGACTTTCCAGACAAAACATATTCCTCAAGCTTTTCGTCATAAGCAATTTTTCCGAGATAACTAAACTTTAATGCCTTCAAATCAAGTTTTTCTGGGATTCTGAAGCCTCCAACGACATAAAAGTTTTTGAACTCTATTTTGACTTCTTTTGCAATTCGATATGCACGTTCAATGTGGAGAAACGACTTTTTGGAGGGGTCAATTATGTCGAAGATATCGTCAACTTTTGACGTTATCCGCCTATTTAAGTGTTCGAGACCTGCTGGCGAATCTATAAGTATATACTTATAATTTTTTGTCAGTGATTCCAAAGCGCCTTTCAACGCCGCGTTTGGTAGGCAATAGCACCCCTCAACCCACTTTGTTCCAAGAGCTATGAAATCGAAAAACTTTCCCTCATGCATCCCATACGCCCAAATCTTGTTTTCTATTCTCTGCGTTGGCGGAACGCCGACTACTGTGCCGCCCTCCTCCAGAAAAGTTTCCACAAGAAGTTCTGAAATCGTCTTTTTGCCTTCCTCCTTCAAGTCTACGCCAACCATCTCGCCTAGGTTCTGGTCGGGGTCGGCATCAACAAGCAAAAGCGGAGTTTCGCCAACCTCAACAAAATATTTTGTCATTAACGCCACGAAACTTGTTTTGCCCGTTCCACCACGCCCAATAGTGACGAGCATCTTCATGGTTCATGCCTTCCATTTTCATTTAACAGTTTTCAAACCTATTAGTCATAAGTTTTTCACATAACCTTTGTACGGCATTTAAAGCCACGCAATCCTTGTTTTTTAGCGGAGTTTCTCCGCGCATTTCAGCCTCAACAACGGCTAAATCGAAGGGCACAATGTCCAACAATTTTAGGTTATTTGCATCAGCAAACTCTTCAATGGTTTCTCTTTGCCTTTCATTTTCAACCTTGTTTCCAACGAGGAAAACTTGTTTTATGCTGGCTTGTACTGCCAAATCGTTTATGCGCTTGGCTGTTTCAAGAGCCTTCAAATTAGCATCTGCAACAACAAGCATGGTGTCAACATGCTGAGCTGTTCCTCTTCCCATGTGCTCCACACCAGCCTCCATATCCAACACCACGGCTTCATCGCGCTCAACAACTAAATGACGAAGCAAAGCGCGGATAACAGCGTTTGCTGGACAAGTGCACCCAGAACCCATCGACTTAACAGTGCCCATAACGATTAGTTTTACGCCGAAAGGAGTGTCCACCGCATAGTCGCGGGCTACGTCGTCAACGTTGAACGATAGACGAAAGACACCAGCATACCCTGTGCTCGTTTTAGACTCGATTAAATCCTTATTTTCAGAAATTGGCAATATTCTTCTAGCCTCTTCCCGTGGCAAACCCAAAGTCAAAGCGAGATTCGGCGACGGGTCAGCATCAATAGCTATTGTCTTTAATCCCTTTTTGAAAAACGAGTATGCAAGACCGCCAGCAATTAGGGTTTTTCCAACACCACCCTTGCCAGAAACAGCAACTTTCACGCGTGATTCCTCCTTCCTGGCTAATATCCGCACACTTATTTACTTTTAGTCTCTATGAAACCGTTTTTCTAGCGAGTTCTGCTCCCAAAACCATGTTTTTGAGTTTTGCAAAGCTTATTTCCCATGTTCTTGTCCTTAAGCCACAATCAGTACTCACGTATATTCTGCTTGGGTCGCTTACAATGCTTACAGCGTGAAGTATTCTGTCTCTTATAAGCTCTGGCGGTTCAACAAAATCTGTGTGTACATCTACCACGCCTAAACCGTATTTTCCACAGAAGCCATAATCCTCAAAAAACTTTAACTCCCTATAGCCTATTCGCTTTTCGCCTATTCCTGCTTGTCTGCTGTCTCTGTTGGCGAATTCGAGGGCTAGTTGACTGCAGTTTCTCAGTTGACTTGCATACTTCGCTAAAACCCGATAGTTGCTATAGCAGTTGTGAAGGCTAAAAGTGCAGTTGAATCCCCTAACAGTTTCATTAAAAGCTTCCACAAACAGTTCCATCTCTTCTGCAGATGGGTTTGTTGTTGCCGCTGGCTCGTCTATCTGAATCCATTTCGCTCCAGCCTCTATTAGGCGGCTTATTTCTGGTCGCACAACTTCTTTTATCAGGTCAAAGAGGAACTCTTTCCTTGCAGCGGCTTTCCTCTGCTTAAAGTCTTTTATTTTGTCTCCAGCTTTTCTCTCGTAGTATTCGTTAAATGTCCAGTCGACAAGCGTGTATGGTCCAGTGAAAGGCACTTTTACCATTTTCTTGGTATTCTCTCTAATGAAAATGAACTCTTCAACATAGAAAGACCTCTTATATTTTGGCTTTTCTACACACGCAGCCTTGTTAAAGTATCTGTAATCAAAGGATTTTACATAACCCAAAAACTCGAAGCCACTAACGTTTCTTATGACGTGCTCATACATTTCCGAACGCCATTGTTCCCCATCAAACACTACGTCTAACCCAGCAGCTTCAAAAAATCGGATAACAAACTTGGCTGACCACTCAAACAAAGCGCGCTTGTCTCCAGAAGTCCGCTCTTTCCTCCTCAAAATTTTAACAAGCCCATCTAAATTTTCTATGCCCAGCTTTTTCCCCCAGTTCACCGCTTCCTCAATCTCTTCCTTTGAGAGAGGTTCTCCTCTGTATCCTTTGATTCTCCATGCTGGTTTGGCAAGGCTTCCTATCTCTTGTGTTGGAAAAAGCTTATCCATTTAGGTTCAACTCGCTTTGGAGTTTTTTCGCTACGTTGGCTATAATTTTAATTTTCTCTTTTGCTCTCTCCCAGGGTAAAAATTCCAAGTCGCAGTTTGGACAAACGAAAACATCACACGCTTTTGATGGATAAATGGATTCTATCAACTCTTTAGCAACCGCCGTAATTCCCTCCTCTTTTTCCAGCAAAGAACTGCGAGCATCTACAAGCCCAAAAGCCACACCCTTATCGAAGGCGTAAGACTTCAACTTTTCCAAACTTGTCTCGTACAAGTCTATGCCCAAATCATCAACTGGAAAGTCCAAAGCTTCAGGGAGAATTTGAGTGAAATCTCCAAAAAACGTCTGCAAACAGACTCTCACCTCTACACCCTTCACAACGGTTTCTAATGCACTTTTAACATCAGCCAACGTGTCTTTTAAAATCGAATCTTTGAAGGGATTGTAGACAAGCGCCGGATCGCTTAGTTGAACATACTTGAAATTCCTTTCAGCCAAACTTTTAATCTCCTCTTTCAGAATTTCGGCATATTTAAACAACAATTCCTTCTCACTTTTGTAAAAGTTGTTTTCAGACAACTTTGTAAGCGTGTAAGGTGCTGGCAAAACAGCTTTCCATGGAACATCCTTTGGCAGAAAATCCATGTTCACCATCTCTGCGGTAATGTCTTTTTTGCGCATTATTTCCCCTGAAACTATGGGTTTTCTATAAAACGTGTTGTTGTTGAACCATCTGGCAAGGGCGCCAGTTTTTAAACCTTCTAGATTTTCGGTGAATGGTCTAAGGAGGTCTTGCCACTTAAGCATGCCATCAGTAACGTAACTTAGCCCCGCAGAGGTTTGAGCTTCTATGACTTTCATTGTAGCTTCTTTGAAGGCTTTCTCCAGTTCTTCTTTGCCAAAGCGTTTTCTGTCGTAGGCTCTGGTTACTTCAACAAGTTCTTTCGGTCTGGGAAGGATTCCCGTAACATAGCAACCAAACATTTTCACAGCCAACTTCGCTTTTATTTTTTTACGCAGTGAACAGTAAATCCAAAATAGGATATTAAAGGTTACAGTTTTTCTGTGCATAATGGAAAATTTAATTAATTATGTGTCATAGATAAGTTACAGTTCTGTTAAAGGCGAGATGATGCTTGAATGAAAATATTACACGAATTTGTTCCAACACGTAAATTCCTCAGACTTGCCGAAGAAGTTAAGGACTTGGTTGATGGATGGAACATAACTGACAGCGCTGCTGGAATGCCTGCGCCAAGCGGTACGGCTGTGGGTTGCGTTCTCAAAGCCAAATATCCAGACAAAATAGTGATACCAATATTCATACTCCATTATAAAGGACCAGTCGAGGTTGGGGGATTGGCTTTAGCTGCAGATTCTGTGGCGCTTGATGGACTTGTGCTTACTATGGGGGACATTCCGAAGTACGGAGAGCCGATAAAAATGTTGAAATCTTCTGAAGAAGCTCGGGATTTTCTACGCACAACAATACGCCTAAAAAACGTTAAACTAGGATGCTTACTCACCGCACGCCGAACTGTCGAGGAAACAATAGCCCGAGTAAAAGACCCATGGGACTTCGTCTTCTTCATGCGCCTTGAAGAAAAGACATTTTCAACATTGGAGCAGGTGGCAAAGGAATGCAAACGCCTAAACAAGCCCATATACACATACTTCCTCGTGGGAACACCTAAAAATGCTGAAATGGTTAAAATGATAGGGTGGCCAGTCACAGCCTCCATGGAACATGTCGAAGAAGTTGCAAGCAAACTTGAAGGGCTCGTGGATGGCATAATTGCAACATGCGCTGGAGATTATGAAGGCGACAAAGAACTGTTAATGAAACTTCAAAAGTTTAGAAGCTAAATGCCATTTAACTCTGCCAGAAAATATTTGTGGTTTATATTTCTCTAATTTCGCATTGAAGCTTCTTTATAACCTCTTCAGCCTTCGAAGGCTCAACCTTCAAAGTGTAAAGCCTCTTCGCTGTACGAAGCTTAAGCTTAACAACATCACGCAAGCGCTTAACAGCACAATACTCAGCACGCCCACTAATCTCAACAAACTTCTCAACATCAAACACTTCCGAAGGCACCAAACCACCACACCCACAATCTGGTTAAAACACACACTTTTATCCGTTTTGGTGGGCCGGACCGGATTTGAACCGGTGACCTTCCGCACGTCAAGCGGATGTCCTAACCGAGCTAGACTACCGGCCCTTGAGGCTTTTCGTGTTCTTTATTTAGTTGATAAATTTTCTTTCAGAATAGGTTTTCGGTTTATTCTTCTTGACAGGTTTCCTCTTCTTCTTCTCCTTTTATGTTTTCTATATATTCTTTTAGTGGTTGAAGAGTCAAGCACCTGTATTGTTCTGTAGCTTTTAGGCTTGCGAGGAAGTTACCTGTAACTTCCGTGTTTACTGTTTCTGTTTTTAGTTCTCTCATGAACTGGGTGAAGCTTGCGAAGTCTTTGTGGAGGGAAACGATTATTCCGTCTGCGCCCATGCCTTCGCCTCTGAGGGCTAGTATTATGTTTGGATGGTTTTTTAGGAATTCTTCTGTTTTTCTTCGAATTTCAATTAGGGTTTCTTTCGTTGCGCCAACACGAATCTTGAAGAATGTGAAGGCTATCATTTCAAGTCCAACCCTCGAAAACTTGGGTATAATAGTGTATTCTCGAATGAAGTTGTTCTTCTCAAGCCACGTGCGCACACGCGTGACTGTTGGCTGGGAAATATCCAGAGCTTTTGCGAGCTCCCTATCGCTACGTTTACAGTTGCCTATTAACTCCATAAGCACTCGCTTCTGAATCTCTTTCAACTTAACACCCCACCAAATGCTACATGAATCATTAATACACGTTGCTTATTTAAATTTCCGAACAAAACGGAAACATTTTAGAAGCCAAAAATGTAATCTTCAAGCAAGCCGGGATGGCGGAGTGGATAACGCGCAGGCCTTGAGAGCCTGTGGCCCAGTTGGGCCGCGTGGGTTCGAATCCCACTCCCGGCGTCAGAAAAAGGAGAGAATTAAGCTTATGTTAAGCCTATTGTATTCCTAAAAATTTGAGTAGGTTATAGTTAACAATTAACGTGGCGAATAGCGTGGCAATTAACGACATTACTGTAATCATGGTGTTAAGTGAAGGACCAGCAGTATCCTTGAATGGGTCGCCAACAGTGTCGCCTACCACCGCAGCCTTGTGTGCATCTGAACCCTTTCCGCCGTGTTTGCCAGATTCGATTAGTTTCTTGGCGTTGTCCCAGAGACCGCCAGCATTACTCATTAAAAGCGCGAGTAGCAAACTTGAGAATATAGCGCCCGCAAGGAAGCCTCCGAGAGCTTTTATTCCGCCGACAAAGCCGATAATCAATGTTGCAACTATTATTGTTATGCTTGCTGGCATAAGTTCACGTAATGCGCCAACGGTAGCGATGTCAACGCACTTTGCATAGTCAGGTTTAACGCCTTGCTTTCCTTCTTTGAGACCGGGAATCTCCCTAAATTGTCTTCTAATCTCAGCGACCATTCGTTCAGCATTTCTTCCAACGCCAAGCATAACCATAGCTGAGAAAACTGCGGGGATAGCTACTCCTATTAGTGCACCGAGCAGAACAATAGGATCCATTATGTCAAAATTAACAGTGTAACCAGCTCTTGAAGCAGTTTCCTGAAATGCTGCTAACAATGCGATTACAGTTAGCCCTGCTGCGCCTATTGCGAAGCCTTTTGTTATAGCTTTTGCCGTGTTTCCAGCAGAATCAAGCTCGTCCGTTATAGCGATTACTTCTTCGCTGAGCCCAGACTGTTCAGCTATGCCTTTAGAGTTATCCACTATTGGGCCATAGGCGTCGTTTGAAACTGTTAATCCGACAATCGAAAGCATGCCGAGGGCTGCAAGGGCTATTCCATACAAAGCGTATTTTATGCCTAAAGGTTCACATATTTTATATGCGATTGTTGCTGCTACGGCTATGCCTATTAACGGAAAGATTGTGCTGCGTAAACCATAAGAGAACCCGGTTATGATATTCAGCGCAGGTCCAGTTTCAGATGCCTCCGCCGTCTTCAAAACTGGAGCCTTATCTTCAGAAGTGAAGTAATCGCTTGTAACGCCGATTATTATTCCAGCCACGAGACCAACAACCACTGCTCCCCAAAAAGCCCACTCGTATTCAAAATACCATGTGGCCAATGCTGTTAAAATTCCAAAGACTATGCATGTTATGTATGTGCCGCGATTTAACGCTGCGCCCGGATCGCCTTTTGGTCCAACTCTGACCAGTAATGCACCTATAACGGCGGACAAGATGCCTAATCCAGCGAACACTAATGGTATTTGTACATACCTGCTCGGGACGTCGAGTCCCACACCAAGAATCATTGCGGCTACAACGCTTGCAACGTACGAGTCAAAGAGGTCTGCTCCCATCCCAGCAACGTCGCCTACATTGTCTCCTACGTTGTCAGCTATGACGGCTGGGTTTCGCGGATCATCTTCAGGAATGCCTAGCTCAACTTTGCCAACGAGATCTGCACTGATGTCTGCAGTTTTTGTGTAGATGCCTCCTCCAGCTTTAGCGAAGAGCGAAAGTGAGCTTGCTCCGAAGCTGTATGCTAACACTCCTGGAATGGTTTGTTCTGCAGACATTCCGGTGATTGCGTAGACTATGCTTATTCCAAGTAAGCCTAAACCTACAACAGCTAAGCCCATGACTGCTCCTCCTCTGAATCCTATTGGAAAAGCCTTATTCAACCCTTTTTGCGCTGCATTAGCTACTTTGGCATTGGCTTTTGTTGCAACATTTAGTCCCAAATAACCAGCTAGCGCCGAACAGAAGGAACCGAACATGTATGCTAATGCCAATTGAATATTAATCAGCATATCGTGCGGTTCCCATAGTGGCTTCGGCAAGAATATGCAGATCACTACTGCCACAACGACCACAAACATCGCAAGCACCGTGTATTCTCGCCTTAGAAAAGCGTCTGCGCCTTCTTTTATGGCAGCGGCAATTTCCTGCATACGTGCTGTGCCACTGTCTTGCTTGTTTACATAATGATGGAAGTACAATCCGACGATTACCGAAATTAAAGCTGACAGCGGTGCTACAAACCACGGTTCAAACATGTTAGCTCCTCCAATTCTCCTAATGTTCGTCTCCTAGAGTAAAGAGAAATCTCTTTATAAACTTATTTGGATGATTTCAAGAAATCATGAGAAAAGGATAATAACTAAAATATTTTAACTAGTTCTACACCCAATCGACGAATGGAGTGAAAATTATGTCGAAACCTTGGCATGCAATGAGTGTTGAAGAAACTTTGAAAGCTCTGAATGCAAGGGAAACAGGTTTAAGCCAAGAAGAAGCGCAAAAAAGACTCCAAGAATATGGCCCTAACGAACTTAAGAAGGAGAAAGGCATATCGCCAATAAGGCTTTTTCTAGAGCAGTTTGCAGACATACTTATCATCATACTTTTAATTGCGACAGGACTTTCGATTTATCTAGGCGAAATCACTGACGCGATTGTTATAATTGCCATAGTCTTGGCTTGCGCCATCTTGGGGTTTGTAGAGGAGTACCGCTCAGAAAAAGCTTTAGAAGCATTGAAGAAAATGACCGCGCCTACAGCCATGGTTTTAAGGGATGGGAAGGAGGTTAAGGTTCAGGCAAGCGAGATTGTTCCAGGCGATATCATACTGTTGTACACGGGCGATAAGGTTCCAGCTGACGCCAGGCTTATTGAAGCCATCAACCTGAAAATGGATGAGGCCCCGTTGACTGGAGAGTCCACACCAGTAAATAAGACTGTTGAACCGTTACCTGAAGAAATAGGAATTCCTGAAAGGAGAAACATTGTTTTTACTGGAACAGCCGTGGTTTATGGGCGTGGAAAGGCTGTTGTTACCTCAACTGGAATGAACACAGAGTTTGGAAAAATAGCTAAGATGGTTCAAGTTACCGAGGAAGAGGAGACTCCCCTAGAAAAGCGTATGGCTTCTGTTGGAAAATGGATTGGAATATTATGCGTTGCCGTCTGTTTAGCAGTAGCAGCCATAGGCATAGCAGAGGGACGCAATCCTCTTGACATGGTTTTGTGGGGTGTAAGCCTAGCAGTTGCTGCAGTTCCAGAAGCATTACCCGCAATAGTGACTGGAGCTCTTGCCGTTGGCATGTATCGCATGGCTAAAGTGAACACTATAGTTAGGAGACTTCCAGCCGTTGAAACATTAGGATGCACAAGCGTCATCTGCGCCGACAAAACAGGGACAATGACCAAAGGCGAAATGACTGTCCAAAGAATTTACGTTAATGACCAAATAATAAAAGTTTCAGGAGTAGGCTACGAGCCTCAAGGCGATTTCCTATCTGAAGACAAAAAATTGGATCCGGTACAAGAAGAGGAGCTTGTAGCACTTTTAAAGATTTCAGCGTTGTGCAACGATGCAAAGCTGGAAAAAGAGAAAGAAAGCGGAAGATGGATAATTAAAGGCGACCCTACAGAAGGCGCTTTAGTTGTCGCTGCAGCTAAGGCTGGATTATGGAAAGAAGAGTTAGAGAAGGAGAATCCGCGCATAGGGGAGGTTCCGTTTTCTTCTGAAAGGAAACGTATGACTACGGTTCACTTAGCATCTAAAAGGAAGAAAGTTGCGTTCATGAAGGGAGCGCCAGAAATAGTCCTAGAAAGATGCACGAAGATTCTTTCAAAGGGAAAAGTGCGCAAACTAACAGAGGAAGATAGGGAAAAGATACTTAAGGTAAACGAAGCTATGGCAATGCAGGCGCTGAGGAACTTAGGCTTCGCATATAGAGAACTGCCAGAATCTACAAGCAGTTTTGACGAGAAAATTGAGAGCGATATGATTTTTGTTGGAATAATGGGAATGATTGACCCTCCAAGGGAAGAAGTCAAGGATGCAATCTCGATTTGCAGAAAAGCTGGAATTAGGGTTGTCATGGTAACTGGTGACCACAAACTTACAGCGGTTGCTGTTGCTAAAGAACTTAACTTGATGGGAGAAAAAGAAGAAGAGGGCCAAGTGCTCACCGGCCAAGAGTTAGACAAAATGAACGATGAACAGCTAATTCAAATAGTTGAAAACGTTGCTATTTACGCCCGTGTTTCGCCTGAACATAAAATGAGGATCGTCAAGGCTTGGAAAGCGAAAGGCTATGTTGTTGCAATGACTGGTGATGGAGTTAATGATGCTCCAGCACTTAAAATGGCAGACATAGGTGTTGCCATGGGAATAACCGGAACAGAAGTGACAAAAGAAGCCTCGGACATGGTTTTAACAGATGACAACTTCGCATCAATCGTTAAAGCTGTCAAAGAAGGACGCGAAATCTACGATAACATAAAGAAGTACCTAACCTATCTGCTGCGCTGCAACGTAATGGAAATCCTTGTAATGTTCATAGTAATGATAAGCGTTCCATACTTGGCGGGTTCAGCCTACCAGCCTGGCGGAGATCCGAAATTTTCTCCGACCGTTGCTTTAACCGCAATACAGCTTTTATGGGTTAACTTAACAACTGATGGCTTACCAGCCTTGGCCTTAGGAATAGATCCCGGTGACCCAGATTTGATGGAAAGGAAACCCAGAGACCCAAATGAAAGTGTTTTCACAAGAGACGTTAAACTCTATTTAACACTAGTGCCTATTATGATGACCGTGCTGCTTCTTTATGGCTACTTCATGCATCAACCATGGCTAGGCGAGTATAACTTGCTTGAGGCGAGGACACAGTTGCTTACTGCTATGATCCTAATGGAATTAGCAAACGCCATATCAGCCCGTTCACTAAGATACACAGTTTTCAAAGTGGGCGTCTTCAAAAACAAGTTCCTATGGGTTGCAATCCTTTCGTCCTTAGGTCTCCAATTAATGGTGCTTTACACACCTTTCCTTCAAGACTTGTTCGATGTGCACGCGCCAGAACCTATAGACTGGGCAATTGCAATATTGTTCACGGCGATAGTCTTCGGTTCATTAGAGCTAGGAAAGTACATTGCAAGTAAAAGACGAAAAGTATAGCAAAAAACCTTATATCCACACTTTTTATTATCAAACAAACCTTCAGCAAAGAAGAGATGGGAGTATGAGTGAAAAGTCAGCGAATCCTGCGCCTTTGGGACTTTTAGGCTTCGGGATAACAACAATCCTGTTAAACTTTGTACATAACGCACA
>Ga0078972_1006734_pt1 | contig 26726 bp, 19 predicted proteins | sample YelNatPaOPGAMG01_FD_67568 | JGI IMG/M metagenome (GOLD analysis project Ga0078972, IMG submission 67568) | Hot spring thermophilic microbial communities from Obsidian Pool, Yellowstone National Park, USA - OP-RAMG-01 (SPADES assembly) (version 2) | ecosystem: Environmental > Aquatic > Thermal...
CACCCTCCCACCCAATTATTTAAGGGATACTTCGTATCCCTTAACCCTGTAAGGGATTATTAATTTAAGAGTGTTTTAAACACAGAGTGTTTTAAACACAGAGTGTTTTAAACACAGAGTGTTTTAAGCACAGGTGCTACAAGCACACGGTGCTATTAAGCACACCACTCAATTAAATAACGAAATTAACCCCGTAAGCACTTTTTCTTTCGGGAAGAAAGTATGTATTGTGTATTGAAGACTGATAGGGGGTATCCACTTTCTCTAAACGGGTATTCTCCTTTGCATGTTTGAAACATACCATCGTTTGGAATAATCATAATCAAATTTGGGAACACTATTATATCAAGTTGAAAAAATTTATTTTTATCTTTAAATATAAGTTACTTTTAGGAGAAATAAAATGCAAAAAAAGTGGGAAAAATTTCAAGGCACAAAATTTTATAGAGATTATAAAACCGATTATGACAACGCACCTAACTACATGAAGGAATTATTTCCTTTCTCTGAGCCACCTATAATAGAATTTGATGGATTAATTCCTCCTCAACACATACCTGATGAAATATGGCTTACTGATACTACTTTCAGAGATGGTCAGCAAGCAAGAAATCCATATACTATAAAACAGGTTGTTGATTTGTTCACTTTGCTTCACAAACTAGATAATGGCAGTGGTATAATAAAAAAGACAGAATTTTTCCTTTATACCAAAAAGGATAGAGAAATAGTCGAAAAGTGCCAATCTCTAAATTTTGATTATCCAATAATTACAGGTTGGGTTAGAGCACACCATAAGGATATAGAATTACCTATAAAGATGGGAATAAAAGAAACAGGTATTTTAACATCAATTTCTGATTATCACATATACAAAAAGCTTGGTATGACTAGAAAGGAGGCAGAAGATCTTTATTTAGATGTTGTTAGGAGAGCCGCTGAACTAGGGTATGAAGAGATTAGATGCCACCTAGAAGATGTAACAAAATCTGATATATTTGGTTTTGTCATACCTTTTATTCAAAAACTTATGAGAATACATGAAGAGACTGGCATGAGAATAACAATAAGACTTTCGGATACTTTGGGTTATGGGGTACCTTTTCCTACCGCTTCAGTTCCTAGAGGTATACCAAAATTAGTTTACTATTTGAGACAAGAAGCGGGCGTACCTTCGGAATTCTTAGAGATGCACATGCATAACGATTTTGGAGTAGTTATTGCTAACTCTGTTGCAGGATGGCTGTATGGTGCTTCTTCTGTAAATGCCGCTCTTCTCGGTACTGGTGAAAGAACCGGTAACGCTCCACTAGAACAACTTATATTCTGGTACATTGGTATAAAGGGTAATTATAAAAATATGAATCTTTCGGTTATCACCGAAATAAAAGAATATTATGAAAAGGAAATAGGCGATAGGATAGATCCTCAAAAACCTTTTGTCGGTGAATACTTCAATGTCACTAGAGCCGGAATTCATGCAGATGGACTCATAAAGGATCCAGAAATATACAATATCTTCGATACTGAAAAAGTTCTCGGTAGAAAATCTTTGGTTATAATTACTGATAAATCAGGTAGCGCAGGAGTTGCTTATTGGATAAATACCTTCTATAACTTGCCTAACGATAAACACCTTTCAAAGAATGACGAAAGAGTTAAGGCAATTTATGATGAAATTCTCAAGATGTACGAAAACGGAAAAGAAGGGTATGTTTCTAATGAAGAGATGAGGGAATTTATTAAAAAGTATATTCCCGAGCTAGAGGCAAAATGACAATACTTTTGGTTAACGATGACGGAATAGATAGCTTATTAACAAAATTTTTGTACGAAGAACTATCCAAGAAACACAAAGTTTACATGGTTTTACCTAGCCAAAATAGGAGTGGGGTTTCCCACTCTATAACTGTTTTCAAAGAGTTTTGCGTTAGAAAATTGGATGATACTATTTATACAGTTGACGCAATGCCTGCTGATTGCGTTAAGGTTGCTTTACTTTCTCTCATCAAAGAACCCATTGACCTAACTATTTCAGGTGTAAATATTGGTCCTAATTTAGGGTTAGATATCTACTATTCAGGTACATTTTCAGCTGCTAGGGAATCTGCACTCCTCGGGGTAAAATCTATTTCATCATCTGTCAATTTATCATGGGGTGAGGTTAACGAAAAGTTGTTTAGGCAATCTGCAATTTTTATAAGTAAACTAGTTGATTTTTACCCACTTCAGTATATACCTACTGATGTTTTTCCTAATATTAACATACCTAATACATATTTTGAGGATATAAAGGGCGTTGCAATAGGTAAAGCATACGAAAGGTATTACTTTGAAGCCTCTTATGTTGAAATAAAAGATGCACAAGAAGAAGAAAAATTCAAATGTTTACTTAATGGAGGAGTTAGGGAACACAAGGATTACATAGACTCGGATATTTACCTCTGTAAAAATGGCTATATATCTTACACAATGTATAGTTATTACCCTCAAAAGGATACTTCTAACTACGAAATTCTTGCTTACGAAGCCTTCGCTAAAACTCTAGAGTTAGCAAAACTTCAAATTAACTCAGATAAAAGCAACAGAATTTGATTTTAAGGGAGGTTACACCTCCCTTAACTCTCGTAAGAGAAATTGCTTAAACATAAATAAGAAAGTGCTTTAAGCACCGCGTGCTTTAAGCACTTAATTAAGAAAGTTCTATGAAGCAAGAGGTACTATTAAGCACACCCCACCCTCCCACCCTAAAGTTATAAGGGAGGCGTAGCCTCCCTTAACCCCGTAAGGAGTATTTAATAAAAAGGTACTATAAGCACAAGGTGCTATTAGCACAGAGACTTTTCCAACAGAATTACAGAATGTAGCGACAGAAACATAAATATTCCGCATTATTTTGTAACTCTTAACCATCAAGAATAAAATGAGAAAATGGAATTTTAACAAAACAAAATTTTAACAAAATGGAATTTTGAAAAAATCAATAATAAAAGAACTCAAGGTATTCCCAAAAGTGTGGGAAGGTCTTTGATGTACATTTGTAATTTTGTATAATCAAACCATCAACTTTGAGTCCTGCTAAAGCAAAGCTCATTGCCATCCTGTGATCGTTATAGGTAGATATTTGAGTAGGAATATATTCCTTTTTAGGTACGATTTTAAGGCCATCAGGGTACTCTTCAGCTTCTCCTCCTAATTTTTTTATTTCATTACATAATGCCTTTATTCTGTCTGTCTCCTTAACTCTAAGATTACTAACATTCCTTATCTCTACAGGTCCATCAGCGAAAAGAGATACAACTGCCATAGTTTGTACCAAATCAGGTATATCATTCATGTCAAACACTCGATTACCTTTAGGCCTACCATCCCCCAAAACTTTCATATAGTCATCATATACTTCAACACTGCACCCCACATCCTTAAGTATCTCAATAAACCTCATATCCCCCTGTATAGAACTTTTCCCAACACCATAAACAGAAACTTCACCACCAATTATACAAGGTATAGAAAGAAAATAAAAAGCATTTGTTAAATCAGGCTCAATGAAAAAATCACTTTCTCTAAAGTACTTACATTCAGGAACTATTATTTCTTTGTACCTATCATTCTGAATCCTTACACGAAAACTTTCCATTACTTTAGATGTCATATCAACAAAAGGTTTAGAAACAAGCTCTCCTCGAACTTTTATAGTTATTCCTCCGGAATAGTATGGAGAAGCAAGCATAAGTCCAGAAATATATTGACTACTGACTTCACCAGAAACAACAATATTACCACCTTTAACTAAACCATTAGCATGCACCTCAATAGGCGGGTAACCATTGTTGTCAATAACTTCAACCCCCAAACCCCTTAAAGCATTTGTCAAATCACCAATAGGCCTTTCCCTCATCCTGTAGTCACCATCCAAGATTACTCTACCATTAAGCAAAGGAACAAAAGCGCTTAAAAATCTTATTGTCGTCCCAGAGTTTCCGGTATATATGACTAGATCTTTGATATCAGTTGGAATATTAGTACCGCCAATTTCAACAATTAAATTATCCCTAATACCCTTATCAATTTCTACAAATTCGTAAAAATCTCCTATCTCACTTTCAAACTCTTTAAGCGAGTACTCAGTTGTAGTAAAATTAAAACCAATGCTCTTTAAAGCATTCAACATGTACATTGTATCATCAGATATAAGAACATTCTTCAATCTAACCTTACGACTATTGAGTGCACCAACTAATAGTACTCTATTTGTTATACTTTTTGATCCTGGCACTGTCAACTTTTTATAAACCTTATTTTTTATAGACCCAACTTTGATATTATCCCCTATCTTCTCTAACATAATGTGACTTCTCCTTAATACCCAATAGGACCACCATCTCCACTTTCGTACACTACCCTGCCCCCTACAATGGTATACTTTACAAGCCCATTTACTTCAAAACCAAGAAAACAAGAGTTTTTACCCTTTGAAGCAATAAAATCTTCGGTGATTGTATACCTTTCATTCGGATCAAAAACAACTATATCTGCATCACTTCCAACTGAAATGTCCCCTTTATGATTTAGTCCTAAAATTTTGGAAGGATTGAAAGAATAGTACTTTATTATATCTAAGAATTCCAAAATGCCTTCCTTAACTAATCTAGTGAAAAGCATAGGTAAAGCAGTTTCAAGCCCAGTAGTACCGAAAGGTGCTTCTTGTAATGTAAGGGACTTCTCAAATTTGGTGTGCGGTGCATGATCCGTCGCTATAACATCTATTACCCCGTCTTTTAGAGCTTCAATTAGCACTTTTCTATCCTCCTCAGTTCTAAGAGGTGGATTCATCTTCTTATTCGTATCCAAATGATTCAATATATCATTTTCGGTTAGGATAAGATGGTGAGGTGTAACCTCACATGTAATATTTATTCCAATACTTTTAGCCCACTTTATAAGATCAACAGATTCTTTAACGGATATATGCTGTAAATGTAACCTACCTTCAGTTTCTTTAGTTAGCAATATATCCCTAGATACCGCCGTAGACTCAGATGACCTAGGTATACCCTGAACCCCTAATTCTAAAGATTTCACTCCTTCATTTATTACACCACCATTTGACAAACTCAAGTCCTCTGAGTGCTCTATCACCAGTACATCAAAATTTTTAGCATATATAAGCGCTCTTTCCATGATTTTAGGATCATAAACAGGCTTACCATCATCAGAAAATGTAGTACACCCTAATTCTTTGAATAATCCCATCTCTGTTATCTCTTTACCTTCCATATTCTTCGTTATTGTTGCAGATTGAATTACATTAACAATTGCCTTCTCTTTTATCCTTTCAACAACATCAATATACACCTCAGGAGAACTTATCGGAGGATTAGTATTAGCCATTGCAACAATTGTCGTTATCCCACCTTTTGCTGCGGCTCTTGTAGCTGTTTCTATGGTTTCCTTACCCTCATGTCCCGGCTCCCTCAAGTGAACATGCATGTCAATCAAACCAGGAAAAACATACATACCACTAGCATCAATGACCTTTGCCTCATAGTTAAGATTCTTACCAACTTTAGCAATTTTACCATCAGAAACAAGAATATCTAATTTCTCTCCATTGAGTTTATTACGATAACAGTACACATTACCATTCTTTATGAGAAGATTACACATACACATAAAGTTTAAAAGATTCAAATATTACAATTACCAATTTACCAAATTACTTCACTATAACAAAAATAGCTATACCTTTTCCTTATTCTCTAAAGACATGAAGACATCCTTAAGTAGCCCCACCCACCCATTTTATCGTTAGAAGGCGAAGCATCTCCGATGCGATGCATCTCCGATGCGATACATCTCCGATGCGATACATCTTTGATGCGTAGCCTTCCAACACCTTTATAAGCATTTAATAAAATGTGCTATTAGCACACGGTGCTTTTAGCACTCAGTGCTTTAAGCACCAAAGATTCTGATTAGGAAAAAACGAATTCTAATCCTAATTACAGGTCAAGTAACGAAGTTAACCCCGTAAGCACTTTTTCTTTCAGAAAGGAAGTAGGTATTTTGTTCACTGAAAACTGAAGAGAGGCTTTGCCTCTCTTAACTCTTGAATAAATTAAGAAGGTGCTATAAGTAACTAATTGAGAAAGTGCTATTAAGCACCTAACACCCTGCATTTTTTCTATTAGAAAAGCGCTTTTAAGCACACGGTGCTATTAGCATTGGAACAGCCTCTAAAAGACTTGAAAAGAATTAAAAATTTTATTATACTTATATAGAGTATAGGGTATATAAAGGGGGTATGAAATATGTCAAACAGTGTTGTAAAGATTTATTCCACTCCAAGTTGCCCATATTGCAACATGCTAAAAAGTTATTTAAGGAGCAAGGGTATCAGATTCATTGATTATGATGTCTCAAAAGATCAGGAAAAAGCCATGGAGATGGTCAGAATTTCTGGTCAGATGGGAGTACCTGTTGCCGTAATAAATGGTAGAGTCGTAATTGGATTCAATAAACCACTCATAGATAGACTTTTGGGAATAAGTAATTAATTATTTAATTAAAATTATCAGGTGAATTACTAATCACTCTTCCATCCCCAAAGTAAGAGTGTGGATGAGGGTTGTTTGTATACACTCCTCCTCCTTTGACAGTAGCGTTATTGTTCGTTATCCATCCATCGTTGGTAAAGTAATCCGAATTGTCTAGATAGACACCACCGCCCATGTCAGCAAAGTTAGTAAGTGCTACAGATCCAAACACATTATAGGGAGAAGATATAAAGCAAGCGCCTCCACCTTTCCCTTGATTTAACAAAGTAGTAGCACCATTACCTGCTATACCACCAATTAGTAGATTACTTTTTGAAGATTCAAGGCAAATTCCTCCACCAGCAGAAGCTGTATTTAATATCACAAGACCACTTATTGTGTTATTTTGCGAACCAACCAAATATATTCCTCCTCCTTTGTCAGAGGCAGTGTTATTGCTAACAACAACACTTGTCCCTACAAAAAAATAGCCAACATTACTCGCGTATATTCCTCCTCCTTTGTCATCAGGAGAACTACCATTTGCATTGCCTCCAGCTATGAGCAAATTCATAAGGAATATATTTGTAACATTTTCTACCTTAACAATATGGTACAATTTTCCATTGCCATTCAACTCACTTTTACCTACTACGCTAGTAAAATCGCTATTCCATCCACCACTTATAGTAATATTGTGTCTATCTATCACCACCCCTACTTTGTCACTATTCAAACCATTACCATTGCTATATATCCCCGAGGTAACTTTAATTTCAACAGATATGGAGGAATCAATATTCTTAGCTATAGATACCGCCTTGACTAAACTTCTTACAGGTTTTGAAGACGATAGCCCATCATTATTATCATCACCACTTGTTGAAACATAAACAACTTGAGCAGATGGAGGAAAAAGCGAACAATTTGATAAAACGAGTAGAAACCCTAACAACATTAAGAACACAAAAAGATTGAACCCCCTTAACATATCCATTACCTCCTTGGTATTATCATCATTACAGGGGCAGCCCTGTGTGCCTGCCCTGATATAAACAATGATGATAATTACAACTAATAATAATGTTAACATAAGTAAACTATAAATTCAAGTTTATTTAAGGGTACTCCAAAAGTCATTCTGCCTTTCCTCTCGTCATTCTGAACGAAGTGAAGAATTCAAATTGAATATGTTGAAAGAGACACTTGAGATTCCTCGCTTCGCTCGGAATGACGAATGGCAATCCTTCGTTAACACTCATATTCAGAATTAGCAGTAAAAATGGCAGATAGACTAATTGTACAGATTAAAAAACAGGGTTTTGAAACAGCATCAGTTTATTTAAAAAATGATTTTTCGAAGAGCATCTAAAATTGAATATTAATCATGATACTTTTAATATTCACATAGTATGAAGAAAGTTGGATTTATAGGTTTTGGCAACATGGGAAGTGCCCTCGTAGAAGGCTTAACGAAGTCAGATCTTATAGGAAAAATCATAAATTCACTTAATGATATCCTAATCTACGACAAAGATGAATCAAAGTTAGATAAAGCAAAAAACAAGGGATTAACGGTGTTTTCCTCATCTGAAGAACTAATAACGAACAGTGACATAATATTCTTGTGTGTGAAGCCAAAGGACCTAAAGGAATTGAGTCTATCAATAAGGAAAGTAATTGAAACCTACCCAGACAGTACCAACAACAAAGTAATTGTTTCAATTCTAGCAGGTACTAAAGTTTCAGCAATTTACGAACACATTGGCAACGAGTCAATTCCAATTGTCAGAGTAATGCCAAATACTCCGGCGTTAGTTGGGGAGGGGTGCTTTGGTGTCTTTTTCACAGAAAAAGTAAAGGAAGAAGACAAAAAAATAATTCTATCAATTCTTGAAGAATTGGGAGTATATGTCATAATTGAAAAAGAATCCCTGATGGATGTGGTAACAGGGCTTTCGGGCAGTGGGCCAGCGTATGTATTTTTAGTCATTCAATCACTAGCAGATGGTGGAGTCAGAATGGGACTAGATAGGAGAACCGCAACGATACTAGCAGCACAAACAGTGCTAGGATCAGCTAAGATGGTCATGGAAAATATTGGTAAAATTCACCCAGAAGAGCTAAAAGATATGGTAATGTCACCGGGCGGCACCACAGCAGAAGGAATATCAGTACTTGAAGAAAATAAAGTAAGATACGCATTTATAAAGGCCGTTGAAGAAGCAACAAAAAAATCACAAAAACTATCCTCATAAGACAATGAATCTACAAGAAATAATAAATAATCTGTTTTCAAAAAGTTTAAGGAGACCAAGTGTAGCTATACTATACAGGATATTACTCAATTGGGATGAAATTGCAGGTAATTTCTTCTCGAAACACGCTATACCTTACAAGTTTTTCGTAAAAAATTCAGAATTATACCTAGCATGTGACGATACAAACATAGTAACAGAAGTTTATTACTTCCACCAAAACGAACTAAAAAAAAGAATAGAAGAGCATACAAAAATAAAGATAAAAACAATAAAAACAGTGTATGATATAAGGAAATTCCAGAAATTCAAAAACCTTTTAAAGAAAAATCAAAGCGAGAACATACAGCAAGCAACTACCTTAAAAATTCCTAAAGACACAGAATCAAAAATAGAGAAAAAACTCAAAAAGGTAAAAGACAAAGAACTAAAAGAAAGCCTAAAGATATTTTTTTCTACCTATTCTACCCTAAATAGAAACAAGTAAATCTGCTATTTTTTCAGTAGCATTGGCATCATACATGAGTTTTTTGCCAATCTCGCCTCTTCTTCTTCTCTCAGATTCATTTGTAAGCAAATGGACTATCTCATTAGATATTTCACTCACTGAGAATTCATAAAATATCTTTACACTATCACCTAGCATTTTTTCCTGCCTTTTAAACCAATTTATATTTATCCCCGTAGATGGATCATAAAACATCACAGACGGCTTACCTAAACCGCTTGCCTGTTCAGTCGCCGTGCCCCCAATTGACAAAACAACATCACTAACATTAAGCATATCCCCAAAAACCCCATAACCACACAAAACCTTCAGAAGTCCCTTTGAAATGATAAAAAATTTGTCATCTCTATCTTTTAATTCCCAACCATGTTTAGAAACCCACTCATTTAATTTTTTTTTGTCTATCGTATCAGAAAGAGCACAAAGAACATTAATAAACCCATATTTATCAAAAACAGTTTCAGCAATATACAACATCCTAACAAGGATGTTATAAGCATAATATTCCCTGCTACCGGGCAACAACAACAGTGTTTTCAAATCTTTGTTTTCTCTAAGATCAATACCCTTAATTTCCACAGAGGAAACCATAGGATTACCAAAAAAAACAGCATTAACCCCCATCTTACTGAAGACTTCAGCAGTATAATCATCTCTTGTTATCAGCACATTAACATTCCTTCTTATGAATTTCTTCTCAAACCAAAAATGCTTTTCCGTAAGTTCACTCTTAAAGAGTGAGAGAAAAATTATCTTTGTATCCTTCAGCAAAGATTTTCTTACCACAAATAATAGAAAAGGATCACCAATCACCAAAACTTTATCTATTCTATCTCTGTTTTTCCTCAGTTGCTTGAGGAAGCTCAAAAAATTAGCAATTTCATTCTTGCTATCCAAGGGACTCAAAATAGTTTTCAGAAAATTACCAATAGACCAAAAAGCAAAACCTCCAAACCTTGTATCGTTAGGAATAAAGCAAAGTTCAACTTCTCCTTCAACTCTACGAATATTACCTATAAGAGGGAATAGAAGAGGTTTTACACCTCTTCTAGAAATTTTTCTTGCAACCCCTAATGCAACATAAGTCTCTCCAAAACCATTTGAAACTATTCCTATCATAATACCTTGAAGATGATCATAGTCTCATCATCATGTTGAGGAGCAGTACCAACAAATTCATTAACATCAGCAAGAACAGCATCAGCAATCTCTTTAGTGGTGGACTCATGATTTTTGTATATTGCATTCTGTAACCTATCCATACCAAACAAATCATGTGTTTCATTCATCGCTTCTGTAATACCATCAGTGTACAACACTCCTATATCACCCTTGTCAAGTATTATGAAATCTTGTCCATACTCAACATTTGGCATTATACCAACAGGCATACCTTCTGTATCTAGAAGTTCAAATTCCTTCGTTTTACTTCTAAAAAGCAACAAAGGACCATGACCAGCATTTGAGTAATTCAATATTCTCTTTTCAGCATCCAAAGCGCAATAGAACGCAGTTGCATACCTATCCTCAACTATATCACCACTAAGCGAATTATTAAGTTGTGATAAAACCATATTGGCATCTTTACTGAGAGAGGCAATAGTTCTCGTTATACTTCTTATCATAACCATGATAAGAGCCGCGGGAACACCTTTACCAGAAACATCCGCTATGACTATCCCTACCTTGTTTGGTCCAAACTTCATATAATCAAAGTAATCACCACCAACTCCCTTGGCAGGTATTGAAAAACCATACATATCAAATTTATCGGTACTCGGGAATTTCCTAGGCAATAGACTCATCTGTATCTCATTTGCAATGCTTATATCTCTCTCCGCTTGCTTCTTTTCAACGATCTCCTTATACATTTCAAACTGTCTTATTGTTATAGCAGCTTGATCTGCAAGAGTTTGTATCAAAGATAAATCACTTTCAGTATGAGTAGTTCCTATCGCCTTATTTAGCACTGCCAAAACGCCCATTATGTTATCCTGAATTTTTAGAGGAGTAGCAATAACTGATTTTATATCAACTATCCCCTTAGCCGTTTGGATAACTCTAGGATCAGACTCAGCATCCTTTATAAATAAAGGTTCACCCGTAGAAGCAGGAATACCAATATATGTTTCACCAACCGATATCTTGCTCGATTTGAATATGTCGACCATCTGACTTTCCTTAAGCACAGTATAAGAATCAATCTTTATTGATTTGACAGGCGGAAACAAACCTTTAACATACCTAACACTCAAAGTATTACCTGAAGGATCCTTCAAAAGCACCGCAGCAGCCTTAGACGCCGTACCTTCAATGGCAGCATCCACAATTTTACCTAATATCTTATCTAACTCAAGCTCAACTGAAAGAGTATCACTTATCTCTCTCATTAAGTTAATTACCAAATCTTTCTCCTTCTCTAAATCCTGAACCCTAAAAGTAATGTCCATTATATCAGCTCTAAACACCCTGTAAGCAGTCGCTATCAAGGTAATGAGTGCTAACAATTCAATTATATAATACCCTGCACCTTTTGAAGCTTGAATAAACACAATTGATGAAAAAAGATACAAAATACCAAACAAAGTTGCAGTTACTATGTACATAGTCTTTGAAACATACAAATGCGGTAAAACCTCCGCTACATAGCCGTATATCCTAGCAGCCACAAATATCCCATAAGATATTAGAGCGACCTTCCAAAGCCCATATAACCACCATGCCTTAAGAAGAAAATCAACATAACTCTGGGATATGACTACCGGAGTATTGCCATTAAAAATATTCACTAAAACATTCAAGGGATTCTTTAAGCCAACAAATACCGCAACTACAACACCAACCAACACTAAAATGTTAACACCCAAAGTTACAAAATTAGCAACATTACCACCTTTCTTTATAGAACCAATCATGAATAGATACGAATAAACCAACAAAATAACAAAAAATAATTCAGAAACATGCCATAAGAAAAACCTAAGATTGAAAAGTGGTTCATTGGCTAAAACCTTTGATATCTGCCCAGTAACCTCATCCTTAATAGATACATAACTAGATAAGTTCAAATTCATCCATATATAAAAAATCTCTTTAACAAAGAAAAACGAAAATATAGCAGAGAAAAACAAAAACTCTCTATTCCTATCCCTCTGATATTCAAGAAGCATAAACAGCGCCATGATAAAAGATAGAAACAACTTAGATATTTGAAAAAAATCTAATGTCATCATATACCTCCTAAAAACTCACCATACAATTATCGTATTTTAAGCGGAGCTTTATAAAACAATCCTCAATACTAAAGATATTATTAAATAAAATAATTTTACTTTCAATTCTTTTTATTTGTTATTCAAAATGTTAGGCTATGGATGACGCAACATACAGGATAGAAAAAGATAGCATAGGTGAAATTTATGTGCCATCTAGCGTCTATTGGGGAGCACAAACCCAAAGAGCAATTCAAAATTTCAAATTTAGCCCTTACAAAATGCCAGAAGCTATAATAAAATCAATAGCACTAATAAAGTATGCGGCAGCACATGCAAACGAGGAGTTAGGACTCATCTTTGAAGAATATGCAAAATTCATAAAACTAGCAGCCGAAGAAATAATGTACTCCCCCAAAATGTCAAATTTCCCCGTTGATGTATTTCAAACCGGTAGTGGAACTTCAACAAATATGAATGTAAACGAAGTAATATCCACACGAGCAAACGAATTAATGACAGGTAAGATAAGTACAACCTTCCCTATCCACCCCAACGATCATGTAAACAAATGTCAATCATCGAATGATGTTATTCCATCAGCAATAAGAATAGCAACAGTAATTGAGATTGAAACAAACTTACTACCAAAACTAAACATACTTAAAGAATCGATTTCAGAAAAAGCACACCAATTGAGAAACATTATAAAAACTGGTAGAACCCACCTAATGGACGCCATGCCAATTTCATTTTCACAGGAACTATCAGGATGGGAGAAACAGATAGAATACAGTATAGACAGAGTGAAATCAACATACCCAAGATTATTAGAGCTACCGCTAGGGGGGACAGCAGTAGGTACAGGTGTAAACGCCCACCCAGAATTCGCAAAAAGGGTAATAGAAATAATATCAAAAGAATCGGGAATACAATTTAAAATCGCCTCAAATAGATTTGAGGCTCAATCCTCAATTGATGTAGCATCAGAAGTATCAGGTGCACTCAAAACTTTGGCAGCAAGTCTCATGAAGATATCCAACGATATAAGACTTATGAACAGTGGCCCACTTTCGGGAATGGGAGAAATCACTATACCAGCACTACAACCTGGTTCATCAATAATGCCAGCAAAGGTTAATCCTGTGATACCTGAAGCCGTAAGAATGGCAGCAGCAAGAGTGATCGGAAATGACACAACTATAACAATTTCTTGCTCACTTGGTGAGTTTGAGTTAAACACAATGTTACCAATAATAGGATTCTCCCTGATTGAATCAATCACACTTATGGCAAACTCTTCATACCTCCTAGCTAAAAAAGTCATCAGCGGAATTAGAGTGAATCAAGAGAAGGTGAAAAAAATACTAGAGCAAAACCCAATACTAGCAACAGTACTTTCACCAATCATAGGATACGACCAATCAGCAAAACTCATCAAAAAGGCAATAGAAGAGAACAAAACAATTAGAGAAGTCTTAAAAGAAACAAAAGTCATACCTGAAGACAAAATCGATGAATATATTGATTTCAACAAAATGATATAGTTCTACAAATTTTCTAAAGACTTGTTAACGAGATCTATTTTCTCAAAGTTTGGGTATTTCTCTTTTATCCTTTTGTAGTATTCCATTGCGCTATTCTTATCACCACTCTTTTCTAATATTAGCGCTAACTCAAAGAGCAATTCAGGAGTTTCTTTTATACCTATTGCCTCCTGATAATACTGTATAGCGTTTTTATAATCTCCCTTTTTAGCATACGCTTTAGCAAGCCCAGAAATAGCCCTATATGAATTTTGGAATTTCTCCTTTGCCTTACTGTAATACGATATCGCCTCATCATATAAACCTTCACCGAACATCGCATCACCTAACCCAATGTAAGCATTGTAATCGTTTGGATTTATTGATAATGCCTTATTAAAAAACTTGACGGACTCTTGAGATTTACCTTTCTTGATGTAAGCAAATCCAATACCTGTGTACGCTTCATTCAAGTTATTATCTGCCTTTAGAGCTTCAGTAAACAATGACAGAGATTTCTCAACTTCCCCTTCCTTGAGATAGAGATTACCTAAAGTCGTGAGTAATAAAGGATCGGTCTTATTTATACTATAAGCCATTTCTATATACTTTCTTGCCATCGTTGGGTCTTCTTTAACGAAAAGATAAGAGTTACCCAAATTGTAAAGAGCAGCAAAATTCTTTGAATTTATTTTTACTGCCATAGCATAATAAGGCATAGCCTTTTCAGGTTGTCCTAACTTATCATAAGAATTACCTATCTTCACAAGCAAAGAATCATTTTGTTTTTCATACTTGTATGCCGTCAAAAAATTATTGAGTGCATTCTCGTAATTCCCTTCGAGGTAGTATATTGTCCCAAGATTTATGTAGGGTTTTGAGTAAGTAGGATTTATAGATATGGCGCTACTAAAATACTTCTTCGCATTATCAACATCATTAAGAGAATAGTAAGCCAATCCTAAATTGTAATATGCTCTTTCAAAGTCAGGTTTTAACTCTATACATTTCTGAAACTCCCTCTTCGCATCATCATACATCTTCTTCATGTAGTAGATTATCCCCATTTTATACCTCATTTCATAATCATCTTCACCATTCGAAATAACTTTCTCAAACTCATCTAATGATTTATCATAATCAGAGTTATCATAAAAAACGCTGCCTTTAGTAAGATGCGCATAAGGATCATTAGGATCAGAAGACAAAACTTCATTAGCCATCTGTAAAGCTTTTTGAGTATTACCCTTTTTGTAAGTAGTATAGGAATAAGCACCTTTAACATTGTTATCGTCTTTGTTCAATTCCAAAGATTTTTCAAATCTTTCATCAGCATTGTTCACATCTCCCTTCTTGAGGTATTCAATACCTTCCTTATAAAGCCTCTTAGCCTCTTCCTTAATATCCTTTGTTTTATCAACCTTAACAGGCTCAACTTTCGTTTCCGGCACAGGAATTTTTTCCTTCGGTATATCCACCTTCACAGTAAGTTCTCTTTTAGTAAGTTCTTCCTCTTTTTGTTTTTTCCTCTGAATTATCTCCTTCCTCAATTTCTCTATTTCTGGATCATTCGGATTAGATAAAAATATCTTATCAAGGTAATCAAGAGCTCTATCATAATCCCCCTCATTCATGTAAACTCTAACAAGCTCCATTATCTTGTCTCTTTCGGATAGAGAAGATTTCCCCCCTTTCGTGATGAAGAAAATACCAAGCCCCAGAAGGAGAACCAATATTATTCCAATTCCACCTAAAATCAAAAATTTTCCCTTATTATCCATACACCCCTCCTACCAAATATTATAAAACAAAACTTTAACAAAACATAATTACCCAAAAACTTCTCTAAAAGAAGGAAGATTCTTATCTTTCTCTGAAAGAATAACATCTCGTATTCCAAACTCTTCCAATTTCCAATCAATATTTATTGTAGAATCATTCCAAACTATACCCCTATCATACTCAGGATAATAAAATTCGGTAGTCTTGTACACAACATCAGCAACATCAGATATAACAACAAAACCATGGGCAAACCCCTCAGGAATATAAAACATCTTCATATCATCATCAGACAGTACCACTCCATACCATTTACTGAATGTTGGTGATTCTCTTCTTAAATCAACTCCCACATCAAATATCTTGCCTCTTACAGCTCTGACAAGTTTACCTTGCTGATGAACATCTTGATAATGTAAACCTCTAATGACCCCTCTAACAGATCTGGAGTGATTATCCTGCACAAATGTTATTTTTTGACCATAAACCTCCAAAAAAATCTCATCAAACTCCCTCTGATTCCAGGACTCCATGAAAAAACCTCTGTTATCCCTAAAAACCTTTGGTACAATGATGATTAAATCTTTTATTGGAGTTTTAACAACCTCAAACTTTGCCATAACTACCCCCTTACATAAAAGTATCACCGACTTTAACTCTATAGCCATTCACAAAATCTCTAGCTCCCATAACATTAGAATTCTCAGGATGTAATTCCTTTAAAATTATAACACCACTGCCAGTCAAAACATATATTCCATTACCATCAATCTTGACTATTTCACCAACATTTCCAATGATTTTAAAATCATTGCAAACTTCAGCTTTAAGTATTTTAACATTCTTATTTCTAAAAGTAAACCATGCCTTTGGCCAAATTATGTAAGCCCTCACCTTTCTCACTATATCTATAGCACTATCACTCCAATTTATTCTACCATCCTCCTTAGTTATCATCTTAGTAAAAGTCGCCTGCATATAATCCTGCGGATGCGGAGTAAAAGAATGAGGAGAAGCCATGAACTCAACTACACATTGAGCAGAGAGATGCGCTAATTTTCTAGATAAGGAAATATAATCATCATCTGAAATAACAATCTCCTTCTGTAAAACAATATCACCAGCATCCATTTCTTCGTTTATGACAAACAAAGTGGTACCCGTTTTTTCATCACCGTTAAGTATTGATGCATGTATAGGAGAAGGACCTCGGTACTTCGGCAACAAAGAGGGATGAACTCCCAGACTACCTAAGCGAGGCAAAGAAAAAACAGATCTAGGTATTATTTTACCATAATCACAGACAATAAATAAATCAAAGTTTTTGGGAGCAATATAATCAACGAAATCCTGTGACCTTATATCCTCTCTATCACAAACATCTATACCAACCGATAAAGCAAGTTCTTTGACGGGAGTCTGTGAAATGTTTTTACCTCTGCCTTTCTCTTTATCAGATTTGGTAACAACTAGTTCAACGGACTTCCCCCCACCTAACTCCAAAATCCCCTCCAAAACCATTTTAGAAAAATTACCGGATCCCCAATAACAAACTCTCATTTCAAATATATTAAATATAAGAAATTAAAACTTTCTAAAACGAAAAGGGATTAAAATTATACTAAATAAAAAAATAATACCATTTTACACAAAATTGTAAAAAAATTTTTCACTATGAAACAAAAATCAAAATTCTAATTCAGGCAATTTATAAATTTTCCCTTACAGAGCATAGAGTAAAAAGAATTATCGGATCATGATTTTTAAACCTACAAACAAATATAATATACCTATGGTAGCAGGTAAGAAAAACTTTCTCATACTAGGATTCACCGAAAGGACAGGTTTCAATGTGGCTAAATTTCTCTTGGAAAGGGGTTGTAAAGTTTTTATTTCTGACAAAGTGAGGGATGACAACAAAGTTAAGTTAATTGATGAATTATCAAATTTAGGAGGAGGGGTAGTTAATCTTCTAGGTACAGAAGAATTTCCTTCTGATAACATTGAAATGATAATCACTAGCCCCGGCGTCCCTCTCTCAAATCCAATCATTAGGAGAGGGATAAATGAAGGTATTGAGGTAATAGGTGATGTTGAGCTATTCTACAGACTAAACCCAAACATTAAATACATAGCAATCACAGGTACAGATGGGAAAACAACAACAACAAATATAACTTACCAGATATTAAACAAATATCTGAAAAATGTAAAGATGGGCGGAAATGTCGGGATACCAATATTTTCAATCAATCCCGATGATACCGATTACCTTGTTCTAGAGATAAGCAGTTTTCAAATAGATACAACAAGGTTCTTTAATCCTTACATTGGGGTAATAACCAACATAGCCAAGGACCACATGGATAGGTACACAAGTTTTGAAGAATATACAAACTCAAAGTTTTCACTTTTTAAAAATCAATCTTCTAACGATTATGCGATACTTAACTCAAAATTAAAGAACTTCAATCAAACCGCGAACATACCTTCTAAGAAATTTTTCTTTTCTGCAACTCTCGAAGGTGATGTCTCGCTAAAAGATGGATTTATAACTTTTCTCGAAGAAAAGATAATAAATACCTCAAGAATAAAATTAATTGGTAAACACAACATGGAAAATGTTATGGTAGCTTCAATAATCGCCAAGATACTAAATGTCCCCAATGATGTGATAGAGGAAGTTGTTTATAACTTTTCCCCTTTACCCCACAGAATGGAATTTGTCTCTGAAATCAACGGTATAAGGTATATAAACGATTCAAAATCGACAACTATAAACGCCATGATGAGTGCAATAATGAGTATTGAAGGGGATATAGTGCTTATCGTTGGTGGACTTGATAAGGGAATGGATTTTTCAGAAGCAATCCCAATAATAAAAGAAAAGGTTAGTTATGTAATTACTATTGGCTCCACTGGAGCCAGTATATTAGAAAGTCTCAAAAAAGGAGGATACAACAATTGTAAATTCGCAGATACGCTTGAGGAGGCAGTAAAATTGGCAACTGAGAAAGCCAAAAGGGGCACCACTGTACTATTCTCACCAGCTTATGCTAGTTTTGATATGTTCAAAAACTACGAAGATAGGGGAGAAAAGTTCAAAGCAATTGTGAAAAGCATACTATAATATATACTTCAAGTAGGCTCTGTCTGTAAGTTTATAGTACCCATCCTTTACAACAACTTCTTTTGGCAATTTTTTCAAATTGTAGTGTGAAGCCATTGAGTAGCCATAAGCACCAGCATCAAATATACCTATTATGTCTCCGTGTCTCATCTCATGCAATTTTCTAGGTACTATACCATCCTCATTTCTTGTAAATACATCACCACTCTCACACAAATTGCCTGCTACAACTACCTCTTCAAATTTATCAGAATTGATTCTCGATAGATTTATTATCTCGTGATAACTACCATACATCACCGGCCTAACAAGATGATTAAAACCTGTATCAACTATCACAAACTTGTATAGTGGCGTAGATTTTATTTCAACAACTCTAGAAAGTAAAACACCACTCTCGGCAACTAAAAACCTCCCGGGCTCAATGAAAAGACTTACATTTCTACCTTCCATCTCGGAAAACTCTGTCATAAGCACTGATACAGATTCACCAAACTTCTCCAAATCAAAATTGGGATCACCTTCCTTGTAAGGTACCCCTATACCACCTCCTATATCAACAAACTCAATAGTCTTGAACATTTTTGAAATCTCAAGGATTTTCTTTATTGCATCCAAGTAAACTTCAAAATCAAGTATCCCCGAACCTATATGAAAATGTATACCAACGACTTTCACATCATGTTTTTTAGAAATTCTCTTTACCTCTTCAAGATATGATTCATATATCCCAAATTTGCTTTGTGGTCCACCTGTTATAACATGCTCATGATGTCCATGGCCAAAATCCGGGTTTATCCTAATACTCAAACTTGTACCGGGATAGGTCTCAGATATCCTTTTCATCAAATCTACTGAGCCAACATTAGGTATTATTCCTTTGGAAACGCAGTATCTTATGTCATTATCTGATATTCCTATGCCCGTGAAAAGTATATCTTCACTCTTAAAACCTAAATCTATAGCGTAAGTTACCTCCTCAATTGATACGGCATCTATCCCACATCTGAGGTAATGTAAAGTTTTTAAAATTTCTGCATTAAAATTTGACTTCATCGCAAAAAGTATCTTTTTGTTCTCATAAGGTATTGAATTGAAAAGTTTTTGATAATTTTCCTTTACTTTATCAAGGTTGTAAACATAAATTGGCGTACCATATTCACCAGCTATCTTGACAAGATCTATCCCCTTAAAATTATTCAACTTACCAACATTCATAATAACTTGTTATTTTATTTTATTTGCATATTAAGAAACAATTCAAGGTGACTCTACAGACTATTGCTTCAGATTAGACCTGCTTCTTTATTAAGAATTAGGACCATTACTTTAAGCAATCCCCCCCACCCACCCAATTAAGTTGTGTTTTTGTATTTGTTGTCGTCGTTGTTCTTGTTGTTGTCGGGGCAACCGGCCGGTTGCCCCGACAAAATCATTAAAATCATTAATCACAAAATCATTAAAATCATCAATCACAAAATCATCAATCACAAAATCATTAAAATCATTGATTACAAAATCATTAATCACAAAATCATCAATCACAAAATCATTGATCACAACATCATTGATTACAACATTATTGGTAACATCCACATCATTGGCAATAATCCAAACGATGCCATGAATGTGATTGGGCATTACAACGAATTCGTTTTCGTATAACTCAATTTCATTTCTGATGATGTGTTCGTAATAATTGCGTTGCCATAATTTTTTATTAAACGGTTCCCAATTATTGGTTTTCACATTCCTGATATAATCATTTGTTGTCATTGTTTTAAACCATTGTACAATTTTATATAGGGGCGAACCTGTGTGTTCACACCTTGAATTGTAATTATCATCATCGTTTATATCAGGACAGACACACAGGTCTGCCCCTGTAATGATGATAATACCATGGAAATGATCTGGCATTATAATATGTGCATCTAATTGAATATTTGGGAATTTGTTAATTAATTCATACCACCATTTTTCAACCATCTTGCCTGCATCATTCAATACCATTTCATTATTTACAATTTCCCCAAAAAGGCATTCTCTTTCGTGTGTGCATATCGTTATGAAATACGCTCCTGGCTGAGAATAATCATATCCTTTCAGGCGGATTGAACGGCGATAATGAATTTCAGGATTGTATTTCATAATTTGCTCTCTGATATTATTTCTTTTTCTATTGAAACAATTCAAGATTAGGCATAAGTGCTTTAAGCACTTAATTAAGAATGTACTATTTAGCACATTACTTTAAGTAAACCCCACCCACCCTATTTAATGAAAAGAGACTTCGTATCTCTTCACTCTCTAGAGTAATTAAAAAAGTGCTAATAAGCACTAGGTGCTAACAAGCACTCGGTGCTAATAAGCACTCGTCGGGAGGCTTCGCTTTCCAACACCTTTTTATTTATTCAAGCAAGTAAATCAGTACAAAGCACTATTTAGCAATCCTTGCTTAGTATGTTGCTATCAGTAGCCCTACCCCTAAAGCTTTAAGGGAGGCTATCGCCTCCCTTAACTACTAATAACCAACATTACCACTTGAAGGATTAGCATCGTGATAAGAATTTGAAGACCCACTATTAAGAATGCCAACAGAATTTGAATATATATAACCCGGCGCTTTCAGAATTCCAAGACCTAGTGTAGCATTTGTATTTATATCCCTATAAATGTAACTGAAAGTATTTGTATAAAAAATATTGTCTTGTATTGTGTGGTTTTTTATATCGTTGTCAAACAAAGAATTAGTAACTACCAAATCCTCCTCCCATATTGCACATGAGTTACTACCATACCCCGAGAAAACATTCGTTATGAATTTCAAGTTGTTGAATGGGCTACTTATTAAATTAGAGATACTTGATGCTATTGTTATGACTGTGTTAGTTGATGATGAATAGTTATTAGTGAAAACATTACTTTTGATTGTGAAGTTCGTTGTGTTGACTCCGTATATAGCACCACCATGATTGCTACTCCAGTTACCAAAGAAAACAGAATCCAAAAGTTCTATTTTTCCTGAGCCATCACCTACATAAATAGCACCACCAAAGTTAGATGAGACATTATTAGTAAAGTAAACATTACTCAAAATTCCAGAGCTTGAATACAGAGCAATGCCACCACCATTGTAATAAGAAACATTGTAAGAAACATTGCTAGATATGGAGAAATTACTTGAATTTGTGATATAAATACCACCACCATTATCTTTAGCTATGTTACTACAAACAATAGAGTTTATGATATTATCATGTGAGGATAGCAAATACAACCCTCCCCCGTAGTTAGCAGTGAAATTGTTACATACCATACCATTTATTTTATTGCTTACAGAACTAGATAAAGCAATTCCCCCACCTTGATAAGCAACATTACCCAGTACAGTGCTATTCACTATGTTATTAGTTGAATTAACAAAACCTATTCCTCCTCCGGACCAAAGAGCACTGTTATTACTTATACTACCACTTATAGTATTGTTGGTTGAATAACCCAAAAATATTCCTCCCCCACCATTACCCAAGGCTTTGTTATACCAAACATCAGCATCTACAGTGTTATTGTGAGAATAATTTAGATATATACCTCCGCCATTAGTATTAGCGATATTGCTGTAGATACTGCCACTTATGGTATTATTTAGTGATAGTTTAAAAAATATTCCCCCTCCGCTATTGCTAGCGTTGTTACCATATATGCCACCACTCACCAAATTGTTCAAAGAATACTCAAAATAAACACCTCCGCCATTAAAAGCAACATTACTATATACACTACCATTTACAGCATTGCTATATGAAGCGCTTAAGAGTATTCCTCCCCCATAGTTAGTAGTAACATTAGCATATACATTACACGATATAGTGTTAGTGTGAGAATTTGTTAAATACAACCCTCCACCATCACTACTACTATTACTATACACATTACCACCTATGGTATTACTTGTTGAATCAACTGAAAACACCCCTCCACCAGTACTATTAGCCTTATTAAGAAACACATTAGCACTTATTATATTGGCTCGTGAAGAATATAGAAATATTCCCCCTCCAGAAAAGTTAACATTATTATTGTATATACTACCATTAATAGTATTATAAGTTGAACAATACAAATACAATCCTCCTCCCCCGTAATAAGAATTGTTACTATACACACTACTACTTATTTCATTGGAAGACGAATTCCACAAATACACTCCTCCACCATAAGAATAAGGTGCTCTATTACTAAATATACTACCACTTATTTTATTAAAAAGCGAGTTCCACAGGTAGACTCCGCCGCCACCGCTATCAGCGGTGTTATAATATACATTAGTAGTCAAAAAATTACTTATTGAATAATACAAATAAACCCCACCACCATTACTGACTGCTGTATTTCCATACACATTAGCACTTATCGTATTGTTCGTTGAATACCACAAACAAATTCCCCCACCATTCGTAGCAAAATTACCATAAACATTACTGCTTATAGTATTGCCAACTGAATAACCTAGGTAAATTCCACCACCTCCGTCATTTGAAACCTTATTGCCAAAAACATTAGCACCTATAGTATTACTCGAAGAGTAATTTAAGTAAATCCCACCACCATAAACAAAAGCAAAGTTACTATAAATACTACCACCTATCGTATTCCAAGAGGAATTATTCAATCCTACCCCACCACCATAGAATGTTGAAGCCTCATTATAATAAACATCGCCAAGTAGAATATTAGAATGAGATGATGCTAAATAAACCCCACCACCTTCACTGGATTTATTACTAAAGATAGTCATCTCCATAGTGTTACCGTATGAATTAGTTAAGTATACTCCACCACCTACACTTGTAGCGTAATTACTATAGGTAATACCTTTTAAAACATTACTCACCGAATCAATCAAGTACACTCCTCCCCCATAAGTAGCGTAATTACCATAAACTTGAGCATCTATCTCACCATTCCTAGAATTAGTTAGGTAAATGCCACCCCCAAATTGTGAAGAATTATACCGAACTTCTACATTGCCTTTAAGAGAAACCTCACTATCTATAACACTTACTCCCCCACCATAAAGAGAATTATTAGCGACTATGTGAATAGTATTTGTTGGAATCACATTATTAGTTGACTGCGAGAACGCTATACCACCACCATTTGATGAAACATTGTTATAAATCGCTACAGGAGACACAAAAACTATGGTATTAGAAGTATTAACAACACCTATACCACCGCCAAAGAGTGAATAATTATTATAAACCATAACATTAGAGAAACTAACTAAGTTGGTAACATTAGCTATCAAAATCCCCCCACCATGATTATCAGGATATGTAGTAATAGTATTACTACCACCTATAATTTCAAGATTTTCAAGTTTAACAATATTCGTTGTATTCGTTATCACTATAACATGATTCAATGAATTCTGACCATCAAAAGTACTGAAGCCAGAAATAGAAGAGAAATCATTATTAAACCCACCTAATAAACTAATTCTATTGCTCAAAACAACACCTACACTACTACTATTAAGCCCATTACCCGGCGTATAAACCCCTTGCTTTAACTTAACATTCACCACCCCCAAAGAATACGCTTTATTCACCCCCACTTGAACACTCTTCAGAGGATCGTAAATCGTACCATGATTAGAATCATTACCATCAGTAGCAACATACACAGCATTGTCAAAACAATATACATTCGTCAAATTCGTACTAGAACTATTACCAAAATTATCAACATAAAAAACCGAAATATCATTCCTACCACCTAGTAATGTTATAGTATTCGTATTTGTCCAAACACCGCCATTAGTCCAAAAACTAGTATAGTAACCATTACTACTAGGATAATTCGTAACATATATATAAACAACACCACCCAACGAATAATTCGTATCCCCTACCTCCAGAACCAAATTAAAGTTGTTAGCATTACTAGTCACTACAATTTCATCGTTAGTCAGAATGAAATTAACAAAAGGCTTCATGTAATCAGCAATGACAGTGTAATAGTTTGTAGCACTAGCCTTACCATTATCAGCATAAGCAACAACTCCTACCACATTCGTACCCATAAAAACAGGATGGGATATTGAAAAAGTAACATTACTTGATGAAAAATCAACATTCGTAGAATACCCAATAACTGAATTAGTGTAAACGAAAAGCTTAATATTCGTTATAACACTACCACCACCAACCCCAGAAGAACCCAATGTTAAAACATTAGAAAGCCCTGACAAAAACGGTGAGGTATTATTAATAACAACCCATGGAATACCCTCATCAACTACAACAATTACATTAGTATAACTTTCATTTCCTACCACATCCCTAGCATACGCTATAATCTCATTAGTACCATTGGAGAAGGTAACTTTATATACAAAAGGATAAGAAGAGTAATAAGCAGTGTATATATTCGTGTTATTGTTTTCATCCACCACCATCAAGAAATTAGAAACAATGCCATATTTATCATAATTACTAACTACAACATCGTAGTGTGTTGCTATAGTCTGATTATTCGTAGGGTCAAGTATCAAAACAAAAGGTTTGTTTGTATCGTATACATACCCTACCCACGAATTTGCCCAGTAATTAGAGGTACTTAAAACATAAACATATACCCAGTTACTCTCCTCTAAACTCCCAAAGTTTGTTTCAAAATAAAAACTTTGCGAATTACCTATACTGTTTGAATATAACGCAGTACTATTTGAAAGAACTACCCAAATATTACTGATATCCCCATAATACGAAGTTGAAATATTCACATTACCACTCAAAGCAAAATGTGAAACATTCGTAATAAACCAACCAAAAGAAGGCACAGGTGATGAAATACTGACATAAAAAACAGGAGCACCTTGAATGTAAAAATCAAAAGATTCTTTACCCACATTACCGCTACTATCATACGCTTCTACGAATATACCGCAACTACCATAAACTAAAGGCAAACTAGCATTGTCAACCACTTCACCTTCATATCCCGATAACTTGAATTCTTTGTTGTATAAATCCTTGTTATCAGCATACGAAACTATTCGTATGCTAACTTTATCAAGAGAACTAACACTTTTACCTTTTTCGTAAACTTCATTCACTTGTATGTGAATGGTAAGATTACTATAATAAGAAGAATCTTTAAGTGGGGACAAAATGTACACTTTCGGGGGCACATCATCATTAGACTTAGGTATAACAGCACAGGTATACAAGAAAATCCCTAAAGATACAATTACAAGAAGGAAAAGCAAAAAATTTAACCTCATAATATTATTATACAAAAAACAAATGTTTTTTACAAAAACTTCACAGGCTATTGCCTCAGGTTAAACCTGTCAGGCTTGACCTGCCACAGGGAGCCTAAGGCTCCTTTTTATTGATGAGTGCTTTAAAGCATATTACTTTAAGAAATTCCCCACCCAACCTACCCTATTTGTTGTAGAGAGACACCGTCTCGGAGAGACACCGTCTCCGAGAGACACCGTCTCCGAGAGACACCGTCTCCGAGAGACACCGTCTCCGAGAGACACCGTCTCGGAGAGACTTCGTCTCTCTTCACTCTCTAGAATAATCTTTAGAATAATTAGATAAAGAGATGCTAATCAGAACCTAATTGAAATAGTGCTATGAAGCACCCCGCCCACCTAATTAAGTAAGGGAGATTACACCTCCCTTAACCCTTGTAAGAAGTTTTTTATAATGCTATGAAGCACCCCACCCTCCCACCCTATTTAATGAATATA
>Ga0078972_1006737_pt1 | contig 26716 bp, 19 predicted proteins | sample YelNatPaOPGAMG01_FD_67568 | JGI IMG/M metagenome (GOLD analysis project Ga0078972, IMG submission 67568) | Hot spring thermophilic microbial communities from Obsidian Pool, Yellowstone National Park, USA - OP-RAMG-01 (SPADES assembly) (version 2) | ecosystem: Environmental > Aquatic > Thermal...
CAGCCGGGCCGCCAACGGGCGGCCCGGCTGCAGGCAACCCGCCCAATCCCCCCGAATGGCTCCACTCCGGTCGCGTGCGAAGCGCGATACCCGGATGGGATCCGCGCCCCGATGGGTAAGTACGGCTGTAGTGGTAGGGCTGACAATCGACACTGCCTATTCGGTCGCCAAGGGCTCCCCCGTGGCTGCCGGCGGCTCCGGAGTGTTCGAAGGCGCTGTAGTAGCCGTCGGCGGCTCCGGAGTGTTCGAGGGCGCTGTAGTGGCCGTCGGCGGCTCCGGAGTGTTCGAGGGCGCTGTAGTGGCCGTCGGCGGCTCCGGAGTGTTCGAGGGCGCGGTCGTCGCCGTTGCGCCTACAGTAGCAGTCGGCGTGTGACTGGCGATGGTGGTCGGTGTGGGCGTGAGAGTGCGCGTAGGCGTCACCGACGGCGTGTTGGTCCACGTCGGCGTCGGCGTGACGGACGGCGTGCAGGTTGGCGTCGGCGTGTAGGTGGGCGAGTTGGTCCACGTGGGCGTCACCGACGGGATAGGGGTGCGCGTGGGCGTCAGCGACGGGGTCAGCGTCGGTGTCACCGAAGGGGTCGTGGAGGGCGATGGCGTGATCGTCGGTGTGGGCGTGGGTGGGGCCGAGTTGCCCACCACAAACACGGCATCGGGCCGGCAATTGCCCGGGCTGAAGCGCATCACGACCGGCTCGCCGGGGCGCAGGTCGCGCGGGCCGACCTCTTTGGGCGGCGACGAGGCGTCGGCCCAGGAGAGCAGATAATTGGCGTCGGGGCCGCCCGTGCACCCGGCCTGGGTATCATAGAGCAGGTCCATCGCCGGGATCGTCACCACGCCCCCCGGGGCAAAGGGGCCGGCGATGACATTGCCGCTCACCTGACCGCCGGCGCGAGAGCGATCGTCCAGCTGCGCCGCATCAAGGGGGAGGCCGTCGGCGCCTACAGCGCGCAGAAGCGGCAGGCCCAGCTCGCCGGCCGTGGTCGTCAGGCTGATATAGGGGTGGGCCTTGGGGCCGCTCAGGCTGAGCATCTGGGCGCCCTCCACGCGCAGCGCCACGGCCGAAGCCGGCCAGCTCCAGCCGGTGCTGCCGCCTGCCGTTGTGGGCGAGGGGGCGCCATTGTGCGCCACCAGGCGCCAACCGCAATCGTCAGCCGCGCCGCCGATCTCCAGATCCAGCCCTGGGTAGAGCTCCACGTAACGCACACCACTCCACAACGGCGCCTCGATATGCTTGCCGCCCGCCATCAAGTAATCCACACGCGCATCGAGGCGGCCAAAGGGCTCCATCTTGGGGTGCGGATTAGCGCCGATGAAGGTCAGGCGGAGGCTCAGGGCCGGCTCCAGGCGCTGCAGGCCCTGAGTGGGCGCCCCCTTTTGCCATACGGTGATCCAAATGCCGTCGTCGGCCAGCCACAGCGTGCGGCGGGCGCCCCAGGCCTGGAATCGCACCTGTGGATCCAACTGCCCCACATTCTCAACCAGCGCCAGGTTGGCCCCGGTGGGGATGATGGCAACGGGGGTATTGCGATGGAAGAATGACACCGCGGCGTACGCCACCAGGGCCACACCGAGGGCCATCGCAGCAAGCAGGGCAGGCCAGTATCGGGGTAGGCTTGGTTTCATGAGCCACCGGACCTGGAAGGGAGAAGGGCGTGCTGCACACACCGGCGGATGACCAAAAAGCCGCAAAGTCCGTTTCGTGTGTGGATTATAACATGCCTCCCGTGAAGAGTCAACGCGGTGCCCGCCCAGTAGCCAAAGCACGCTGACTGAGTATAATAGCAGCGGGGATGAGCGCCTTGTGACGAACAGACTTCCGAAGTCTTGGGCTTCGGAAGTCTGTTATTGACCTGGAGGGTATATATCATGTTCACTGCGGATTTTCGCTCTGAAGCCGAGACTCTGCGCGAGCAGTTGGTAGCCTGGCGGCGCGACCTGCACCAGCACCCAGAGCTTTCTCTGCAAGAAGAGCGCACGGCCGCACTGGTGGCCGACCGGCTGCGGGCGCTCGGCTACGAGGTGCGTACCGGCGTCGCGGGCACCGGCGTTATCGGCTTGCTGAGCGGGCGCCAACCCGGCCCGGTGGTAGCAGCGCGCTTTGATATGGATGCGCTGCCAATCCAGGAGCAGGGCACACAGGAGTACGTATCGCAGAACCCGGGCGTGATGCATGCCTGCGGGCACGATGCCCATGTGGCCATCGGCCTGGGCGTTGCCACGCTGCTGGCAGCACAGCGCGATGAGCTCAGGGGCGCCATCAAGCTCCTCTTCCAGCCAGCCGAGGAAGCCCTCGATGGCGCCGAGCGCATGATCGCTGCAGGCGCGCTGGAGGACCCTCACCCGGATGTATTCCTGGCTGCCCACTTGTGGGATATCCCTGTGGGCCAGGTGGATGTATCAGCAGGGCCCGTCATGGCCGCCGCACAGGCCTGGAGCTGCACGGTGCGCGGCCACGGAGGCCACGGCGCCAAGCCCCAGCTGGCCGTAGATCCCATCGTCGCCGCTGCGCAGGCAGTAGTGGCGCTGCAGAGCATCGTCGCCCGCAACGTGAGCCCGCTCGACTCGGCAGTAATGACTGTGGGCGAATTTCATGCCGGCAGCGCCCCCAACATCATTCCGCCTGAGGCCAGGCTCTCGGGCACCCTGCGCAGCTATACCCCAGAGGTGCATCAGGTGCTCGTGCGCCGCCTGCGACAGGTGCTGGAGGGCGTAGCTGCAGCCACTGGCGCTGAGGTGGAGGTTGGCCTGTTCTCACTGACGCCCGCCGTCGTCAATGACCCGGCCGTCACGGCCGTGGTGCGCGCAGCCGCCGCCGCCGAACTGGGCGCAGAGCATGTCTCCTCGGCCTACCGCACCATGGGCAGCGAGGATGCCTCGTTCTTCATGGAGCGCGTTCCCGGCTGCTACTTTTTCCTCGGCGCCGCCAACCCCGAGCGCGGCCTGTCGGCGGAGCATCACACGCCGGATTTCGCTATCGATGAGGGCGTGCTGCCTATCGGCGTCGCCGTGATGGCGCAGGCCATCGCCCACTATGTCCTGTGACGGGGCAGGAGATCATGTCAGCCAATCATGAGTTGACCTTAGCTATATCCACCAACTGGAACGTGCGCCGCCATTCGGAGCCCGGCTCGATGCTGGATGAGATCCTTAGCCTGGGCGCCCGCCGTGTGGAGCTGAGCAATATCACCGCGCCCCTGCTGCCCGGCCTGCCAGAGGCGCTCGCGGAACGCGGCATGGTCGTGCAGAGCATCCACAACCCCTGCCCCTGGCCGCTAGATGGGAATGGCGAGCGAGCACATTGGTTCGCACCCGACGTGCTGGCTTCGCTGGAGCCGGCGGAGCGCACGCGGGGCCTGGCCATGGGGCGCCGCAGCATCGAGATCGCCCAACAGCTCGGCGCCGGGGCCGTGGTCGTGCACCTGGGCCGCGTCGAGATCGAACGCCTGCAGGCCGAGCTCTTTGCCCTCTTGCGCGAGGGAAAGCGGGCCGAGTTCGAGGCGTTGCGGGCTGAGACCCTGGCCGAGCGCGCCGCCCATGCCCCCGCGCACCTGGAGGCCGCCCTGGCCTCCATTCGCGAGTTGGGGGAGCACGCCGCAGCAGCCGGGGTGCGCCTGGGCGTAGAGACGCGCGACGGCTATTTCGAGATGCCCAGCCTGGCCGAGTTCGACGCGGTTTTCGCGGCCACGGCCGGCCTGCCTGTGGATTACTGGCACGACATCGGCCACGCCGATCGTCAGTTACAGTTGGGCATCGCCACGCCGGAGCAGTACCTCAGCCGCTTTGGCAGCCGGCTGCTGGGAGTGCACCTGCACGATGCGCTTTTCGACCGCGACCACAAGGCGCCCGGCCAGGGCACGATCAATTTCCATGCCCTGGCCCGCGCACTCCCCAAGGGCATCCTGCGCACGGTCGAGTTCGGCCCCAGTGTCACCTATGAGGAAGCCTGCGCTGGGCTGGAGGTGCTCAAGCAGGCCGGCCTGGCCTGAAAACGGGGGGAAGAGGGGAAAAGGCAAGGTTGCCTTCGAGCGCCGGTTCGTAGCAAGAGAGCAGGGGGACGGCAGTCTTTTAGCCTGACGTCCCCCTGTCTTTCACCAACCGAGGCTCAGCGCCTGCGGCGATATGCTACCTTGGCAAGGGCCATCAGGCGCCCGGCAGCGCGCCGGGGAAGAGTGTTGCCACGATCAGGACGGCCGTGAGCACGATCAAGGCTACCACGGTGATCCAGGCCAGGATGTTGAACACGCGCCCGTTCACATAGGCGCCCATGCGCTGCCGGTCGTTAATCAGCTTGAGCATGGTGATGAGGATCACGGGCAACAGCATGCCGTTGAGCGTCTGGCTGACCATCATGGTCTGCACCAGCGACTTTAATGGCAACAGCACGACCGCTGCCCCCAGCACAATGAGGGTAGTATAGATGCCGAAAAAGACGGGCGCCTCGCTCCAGCGCCGGCTCACGCCCGACTCCCACCCAAAGGCTTCGGCGACGGTATAGGCCGTCGAAAGGGGCAGGATGGCGGCGGAAAAGACAGAGGCATTCAGCAGGCCCAGGGCAAAGAGTGTGGCCGCATAGGAGCCGGCCAGTGGGCGCAGGGCCAGGGCCGCGTCCTTGGCCGTTTCGATGCGCAGGCCATGGGCATAGAGTGTGGCTGCGCAACTGATGGTGATAAAGGCGGCGATGAAAACGGCAAAGAGCGAGCCCACGATCACATCCAGCCGCTCATAGGCATAATCAGCCGCTTTCAAGCCCTTATCGACAATCGCCGACTGCTGGTAGAACTGCATCCAGGGGGCGATGGTCGTGCCGATGACAGTGACAAAGATGGTCACATAGCCGGCATCAAAGTGAAAGCTCGGGGAAACGGCCGCGCTGGCCACCTGGCCCCAGGGCGGGCGCGCCAGGATGCCCGAAGCCACATAGGCCAGGTAGATGCCGCTGGCCACCAGAAAGACGCGCTCGACCGATTTGTAGCTGCCCCTGACGATCAGCAGCCACACCGCCAGGGCCGCCACCGGCACCGAGATGAATTTGCTGATGCCGAAGATCTCCATGCTCGCAGCCACACCGGCAAACTCACTGATCGTGTTGGTCAGGTTTACAAACACCAGCACGCCCAGGATGATGGCCGTCGTGCGCACCCCCAGGCTCTCGCGGATCAGATCGGCCAGGCCCTTGCCCGTCACCACCCCCAGGCGGGCGCTCATCTCCTGGACGATAACCAGAGCCAGGGCCACCAGGGGCAACATCCACAGCAGGCTGTAGCCATAGTGGGCGCCGGCCACCGAATAGGTCGTAATGCCGCCGGCGTCGTTATCGACATTGGCGGTAATGATCCCCGGGCCAACGACGGCCAGCAGGAGCAACAGACGAGCCCGGTAGGGCTTGATGCGTTGCAGAAGAGTCATGGCTCAGCTCCACATCAGCGGTAGATGCGCGGCATGCGTTTCTTCCAGGCGGTCGGGATGATCTTGTCCAGAGCATCGTCGGCGGTGACAATGCCCTGTAGCCGGCCCTCGTCATCGACCACCGGTATGGCCAGCAGGTTGTACTTGGCAATGGCCTGCGCCACTTCGTCTTGGCTGTCGTGCAGGTTCACGGTGATGAGGCGCCGGTGCATGAACTCGCTCAGCGCCGTGCCCGGCTTGGCCAGCACCAGGTCTTTGAGGGAGAAGATTCCCACCAGGCGGTTATCGGCATCGGTCACATAGACGTAGAAGATGGTTTCCGCCTCATCGGCCGTTTCGCGCAGCACCTGCATGGCCTGATCGGCCGTCAGCTCGGGCCGGAGGGCGATGTATTCGGTGGTCATGATGCCGCCGGCGGACTCTTCCGGGTAGGCCAACAACTTGCGCACATCCGCCGCTTCCTCGGTCTCCATGAGATTGAGGAGTTCCTCACTGCGGTCCTGGGGCAACTCGGCCAGCAGGTCAGCGGCCTCATCGGGCGCCATCTCATCGAGCACGTCGGCCACCTTGTCGTCCGGCATCGTCTCCACCAGGCTGGCCTGGAACTCGGGCTCGACCTCCTCCAGAGTGTCGGCCACCGTCTTGACGTCGAGGGATGCCAGCAGCTTGCTGCTCTCACCCCGCGAGAGGTCGCTGATGATCTCAGCCAGGTCGGCGGGGTGTAATTCGGTCATCTTTTCCCCCGGCACCTTGAGCCGCAGGGGCTGGTCGCCGGGCAAGCGCTCCACATCGTCCCAGGAGATAATGCCGGGCGGCATGCCGCGTCCGAACCGTTTCGCCAGCGCCTGGGCCACCCGGGCCAGGCCCATGCGCCGCAGCAGGCCCATTCCGCCAACGTCCACGTTGGCGACATAGAAATGGCCGTTGACCCGCGCTAACTCCAGGTCGTTGACGCGCACCACGCGCACGCCGTTGGTATCGATGATCTGCCGGTCCAGGACGTCGCGCGCCAGAAACAGGTCCGTCTCAGCCGGTTCGTAGGGTGCGATCTCCTCCAAACGCTTCTTGAGCGGAATCGCCGGGGCCACCAGCACAGCCACATCGTCATAGGGCACGACGAGCCGCCTGTGCGGACAGGCGACAACGAGGGCAACGATCTCCGGATGAGGCATCCCACCGCGGAAGGAGGCCACCAAATCCTTCAGATGGCCGATACGCCGACCTTCGAGATCCGCAACAGGCTTGCCGGTCAGAGCGCTCAAGTAGGCCATGGGTTCATCTCCTGGTGTGCGATTGCCCCGGAGGACGGGACGCAGCCGAGAGCGGAGGCTCGGCTCTAGAGTGCTGCGTAATATTAGGCCAGTCGTCAACCTACGTCAAACTGCGCCAAGAGGTTTCTACCGATACGTTAGTGTACGCCCAGGGCAAACTCGCAGAGGGCAAGCAGGGCCGCGCTCAGCACCAGCGCGAGGATGAAGAGCATGCCTCGCTGCAGGCCGCGCTGCCGCAGGGCAAGAGTGAGTGCTCCTCCCAGCCCTGCCGCTGCGCCGAGGGCCGAGCCTGCTACCCTCCACCAGCGCGCCTCCCAGGGCCAGATTACGGTAGACGTGTAGGCCAGCCGCAGCGCCAGGATGCGGCCGGCAAGTTGATGGCGATAAAGGTAAGGCCGAAGGCCTCGTTTGGCTCCGACAACCCCACACTCCGGGCAAAGAACACCCCTAGGACGGCGAGTGTCACGGCAAAGACAGCAGCCGGAGAAAACCGGCGCTGACTGAGCACCCAGGGGTTGGCGACCAGTTGGCTCAGGGGCCGATATGGACCGGCCCCAGGTGCACCCCGTCGCTCTGCGGCTGGCCGTTCTCATCGACCACATTGGCCCGGCTCATGTCGCGCCAGGAATACATACCGGTATAGAGCCAATAATCGCCCGCCGGCAAGTCAGCCGGGAGGTCGAGGCTGACCCACTGCACCAGGGTATCACCTGTCTGCCACTGGCTGTGGCTCAGCGCAAAGCCGTCGTTTTGCGCCTTGCGGTCACCATGGGCATCCACCAGGTGGGTAAAGACCGTATCGGTCAGCGCAGGGTTGTAGACCTTGCCGGTAAAGGTCCAGTAGGTCGTCAGCAGCAGAGATTGGCCCGGGGCAAGGGCGCCCTCGACGCGCGCACCCAACAGGCGCATGCCGTTGTCAAAGGTAGCGCCGGCGGAGAGGGGCATCTCCAGCGCGAGCGCAGCCGCGTCGCGTGCGTGCAGGCGATAGAGGCGCACGCCCCAATCGTTCCCGGGCACCGCCCAATGCTCAACCTCCTCGCCGTAGCGGGCCAGCGCCTGCTGAAGTAAGGGGTCCGCTGCAGGCACCAGGGCCAGGGCCTCGCCCTTGGTCGGCAACAGCAGGCCGGGCCGCCCGCCCTGCCCCACATAGCGCAGGTGCACCTGCCGCCCCAAAAGATCGTCGAGCGCCAGGCGCTCGGCAGTCCACGTCCCATCGTTGATGCCCAACACCTGCACTTCGGTGACGCCCTCCGCCGCCGTGCGTGCGCGCACGCCCTGCGCGACCTCCTGCCAAAAGCTCAGCGGCCAGCCAAAGCCATTTTGCGTCGGGTTGCTCTGCACCCCACGATAGACGGCCAGCACTGCCCCACTCTGCACTAGCAACACCGCCGCCAACGCCAGCGCACCTGCCACAGCCAGCCAGCGCCGGCCTGAGCCCACAAGCTGTTCCCAGCCCCAGGCGGCGGGCAGGAAAATCGCTGGCACCAGGATCAGCAGATAGTGCATCCCCAGCGCCCCACGGACAAAGACAAACGCCAGGATCGGCCCAATAAGCCAGATCAGGAGCAGCGCTGCCCGCTCCCAGCCGGCGCGCCGCCGCACCAGCACACAAACCGCGGCCGCCAGGCCCCAAAGCGACAGGCCTTCCGTCAGCCAGTTGATGCCCTGCAGCGCCTGCTCCCACCCTCGCAGAAGCGGGGCCGACTCGCCCATGAGCGCCGTGACCGTGGCGCCCGAGACAAACCAGGGGGCATAGCGGAAAACACGCACATCAAAGATGAGCCCATGCCCACCATTCTGCTGCAAAAGGGCGCGGGTCGTCGGCCACTGGCGGACCAGCAGCACGGCATAGGGGAGCAGGATGAGGAGTCCGATGCTGATGCCTATGATCGTCCAGCGGTGGCGCCAACGGGGCCAGAAAAGCCCTACCGTCAGCAGCACGGCTGGCAAGAAGACGACGGCGGTCACATGCGCCTGCACCTGGAGCGCGAGCAGGGGAAAAAACAGCAGCGCCGCGCCGGGGCGGCGATGCAGCACCACCTCACCGGCGGCCCAGAGGATCAGCACCGTGAACAGCGGCACCACCTGGGCCCACGTCTCACGCGAGAAGACGATCGGCCAGGGGGCGGCCGCATAGAGCGCCGCCGCGAGGATAGCCAGGCGCTCCTCGGTAAAGCGCCGCACGGCCACATAAGTAACCAGGACGGCCACCGCGTCCAACAGCGCCAGGAAGAGCACTTTGGCCCGGGGGTCAGCGGAGAGGCTGCGCGGAATGACCAGCAGATAGCCAATAAAGGGAGTCTCGGGCAGGCCGGCCGAGGAGGTGCTCACGCTGAGCGCGAGCCGATGGTCCAGCCAGATCTGATCGGCCAGCGCCTGCTGATGGATCTCATCGGCCTTGAACTCGGAAGTGCCGGGCCACAGCAGGCGCAGGAAGAGCGCCAGCGCGGCAATGGCGGCCAGGGTGGCATAGCGGGGCCACGCTGTGCGCACTCGGCTTGCCAACGGCCACGCTTCGGGCCCACTCGCCATATCCTGCCCCCCCATGTATTCTGCCACGTTTGCCTCTCTCGTCCTCTGCAATTTGCTCAACAGGGGCAAGCATACCCATTGCTCCTCTTTGTGTCAAAAGGGGTGTCTTGGCCCTGCCATTGGGCACTTTGCTTCACCCACGGTACAATTGTGACACATCGATTTCCCCGGCAGGCAATCCAGGCCAGCCTTCTTGGGAAAGGCTGGCTTGGCCTTGCAGCGGGCCGTGCTCGCCACGTTCTGGACGGTGGAGGATCACGGTCAGGTGGGAGAGGGCGACCTGACAGTCGCTACGGCATTGGCCGAAATGATCGCGTAAAAATGCATCGGTGCCGCGGTTGAGACGCGCCGATAGCGTGTGTTGGGTTACTTGGGCACATGCCCGCGAAACTCGAGCCGGATTGGCGTGCCCTCAAAGGGGAAACGCGCGCGGATCTGGTTTTCCAGGTAGCGCTCGTAGGAGAAATGGACCAGGCGCTTGTCATTGACAAAGAAGACAAAGGTCGGCGGGTCCACTTTGGGCTGTGTGGCATAATAGATGCGCAGGCGCTTGCCCCACTTGGAGGGCGGCGCGTGCTGGGCCACAGCCTCGCGCACCATCTCGTTCAACTCGCCTGTAGTCAGTCGCTGAAAGCGTGACTGGCGCACGCGCAGCGCCGTATCCACGACCTCCTGAATGCCACGCCGGCGCAGGGCCGAGGCAAAGAGCACCGGCACGTAAGAGAGAAAACGCAGCTCGGTGCGCACACTTGCGCGCAGGGCCTCCTCGGCGGCATGGTCATTGCTCACCAGGTCGTGCTTGTTGAGAACCACCACCACGCTTTTATCCTCTTCCAGGATATAGCCAGCCACGTGCGCATCCTGGGCAGTGACCCCCTCGGCCGAATCCAGCACCAGGAGCACCACATCGGCGCGGTTGATGGCACGCAGCGTACGCAACACGCTGTATTTTTCGAGCCCGGGCTCCACGGCGCCCCGGCGGCGGATGCCGGCCGTATCGATCAACAGCAGATCCTGCCCCTTCCAAGTCAGCTCGGTATCGATCGCATCGCGGGTAGTCCCTGGCACCGGGCTCACAATCGTACGTTCCTGCCCCAGAATGGCATTCAGAAGCGACGACTTGCCGACGTTGGGCCGCCCGACAATAGCAATGCCGATGCGCTCGGCCTCTTCTTCCTCGGGCTGCGGTGGAAATGCCCCAACGACCGCATCCAGCAGATCCCCCGTCCCGGTGCCATGCAAAGCAGAGATAGCGAAGAGGGGCTCGATGCCGAGGGCATAGAACTCGTTCGCCGCCAGGCGCCGCTCGGCATTGTCAGCCTTGTTTACAGCCAGAATCACCGGCTTTTTGGACCGGCGCAGAATATCGGCCACATCATAGTCATCGGGCGTTAGGCCCGACAAGACATCGGTCAAAAAGATCACCACATCCGCTTCGGCAATCGCCAGGCTGGCTTGGCCGTGCACCTGCTGCGTCATGTCATCCGTTGGCACCGCCAGGATCCCGCCAGTATCGACCACTGTAAAGGTGCGGCCGGCCCAGTCCGCCTGCGCATATAGCCTGTCGCGCGTGGTGCCAGGCATATCCTGCACAATCGCCAGCCGCTCTCCTACAAGACGGTTAAACAGGGCCGACTTGCCTACATTGGGCCGTCCGACCAGGGCAACTATCGGTTGGCTCATGAGCCACCTCTCGTTGTGGTGGATGAAATGGTCACATCCACCGAGTCGGGCACCATGTTCTCCACCTTGAGGTTCGTGCCGTCAGGCAGAATCACCTGCGGCGTTACCTTGTGCTGCCCTACCCCCAGACCAAAGAGGTTGACGACGACCTTCACGTCGGCGAGTTGGAGAGCCTGTAACTCAGGCACCGGACCGGAGAGAATGACGTCGACCGTATCGGGCGATGCCACAGCTGCCAGGCCACTCTTGAGCCCCTGCACTTCAACCCGGGGCTGCACGATCTTGCCGCCTACGATGGGAGTCACCTCCACACGGACCGTAACCGATTGCCCATTCGTATCTGCACTATAGATAGAGGTCCCCGTGGGCAGGATGAGATCCACCCGCTTGCTGAGCGACTCCTTGACTCCACTAATATCGATGGGCTCCGTCGAAACGACCGAGGGCATGCTGCGGATGATCTCCGGTTTGCCCTGGATCGTGACCGTAGCCGGGTCGACGGTGATGTTGCTGACCCAATAGCCTGCCGCCGGCGTGCCTTTCAGGACAGCACGCACGGTGGCGTCGCGGAACTCGGCCAGCGGCTGTACATTGAGATCGATGCCGACCGTGGCCGGAGAGAGATCGATGCCGTTCACGACGTTACCCTCCGCATCATGCGCTACGGGCGCGACGTTGCTCTGCACCGAGGTCTTGGAGCCACGCAGCCAGATGGTCGCGTCAACTTCGCTGACCGATTCCACGACCGAACGCGGGCCTGTCACCGTAACCGTCGGTGGGCTGACAACCGGCGGCTGCGCAGCATAGCCGGGAGGCAGGCTGTCGGAATCGCCGATCACTGTGCGCACAGGCATCGCGCGTGTCAGTTGTTGCTCCAGGCGCACCACAACGCGTGCCGGCGTGCGCTGCACAACCATGGCCGACTTGTCGACGGTGTGCACCTGCACATCCACATTGTGCACCCCGGCATCCAGGCCCTGCAGATCTACCGTAGCGTCGATCGTATCGGGGGTCAGGGCCGACCAATGGCTTTGAGGCGCACGCACCTGCACGCGGACTCGGTCATCCACATTGCCCACAATCACCAGGCCCTGCGGGACATTGACATACTTGATCGGAATGCCGTCGAAATAGTCCAGTCGCGGCGGGTCCTTGTCGTAGACGGACACGACCCACACGACCAAAGCGAGAAGCAGCGCCAGCAGAGCAGAGCTAAAGGTTTCCAGCCACGAGTTAGAGCGAGAGGCTGGAGTAGGGCGCGAGGCACGGGACGAATCTCTCATATTGCGGCCGACTCCTTCCCGCCCAGATCATCGCCCCGCTCGTTGCCGCGCAGAAAGTGAGAGAGCCCGTTACCACCCGGGGGAGATTGATAGAGGACACGGAGGATCTTCTTGAGCCGCCGCTCATCCAGGTGCCGGACCATACGCCCATTGTGCGCCACCGAGATGATGCCGCTCTCCTCCGAAACCACCACGGCGATGGCGTCAGTCTGCTCGGTGACGCCGAGGGCCGCCCGATGCCGGGTGCCCAGATGACTATCCACCACGATATCTTCGGCTAAGGGCAGCACACAGGCGGCCGCCACCACGCGGTCACCACGCACGATAGCCGCCCCATCGTGCAGGGCAGTATTGGGGTAGAAAATAGTCATCAGCAATTCCGAGGTCACCGCAGCATCCAGGGTCACGCCACGATCGATATACTCCCGCAGGCCCGTCTCACGCTCGAGCACGATCAGCGCGCCGTGCCGCCGTTCCGAAAGGCCCTTGGCTGCCACCGCAATGGCATCCACAGTACGATCGGTCGCAATCTCACGGCCCGTCCAGGGGACCAGGCCCCCGGCCCGCCCCAGGCGCTCCAGCACACGCCGCAGTTCCGGCTGCAGCACGACCGGGATCACCACCAAGAGCGCCGGCAAGATCTTGCTCATCAGCCAGTTAAAGGCCGTCAGGCGCAGGATATTGGAGATCAGCACGGCCGAAAGGATCAGGACAATGACGCCGCGCAACAACGAGACAGCCTGAGTGCCGCGCATCAGATGCAAGAGCCCATAGAAGATGAGCGCGACCAACAGGATGTCGACCACGTCCAGCAGCGTCAATTGCGACAGGATCCAGAGCACTTCGGCCACAGTGACCTCGTTTACCTATCAGCTATCGGCCATTCGCTTGCTTCGCACTACAATAAAGGCCCGTTTCACAAGCGCCACAGGCTTATAGCTGATAGCCAATAACTGAAAGCTACTTGAGCAATTCGACGAGAATCGCTTTCTGTGCATGCATACGGTTCTCGGCCTGGTCAAACACCACAGAATGGGGACCGTCTACCACCTCATCGGTAATCTCTTCGCCCCGATGCGCAGGCAGGCAGTGCATGACGATGGCATCGGGTTTGGCCTCACTCACCAGTTGCTCGTTCACCTGGTAGGGTGGGAAGATACGCAGGCGCTCTGCACGCTCGGCTTCCTGCCCCATGCTTGTCCATACGTCCGTGTAGATAACGTCGGCCCCGCGCACCGCTAAATGCGGGTCCTCGATGACTTCTACAGAGCCACCCGAGGCCCGCGCAAACTCGCCGGCGAGCGCCAGCACATCAGGCCGGGGTGTGTAGCCTGCCGGGTTGGACGAAACAACACGCATGCCCAGCTTGGCGCCGCCGAAAAGCAGAGAGGTCAGCACATTGTTGGCATCGCCCACATAGGCCAGGGTCAGACCCTTGAAGCGCCCAAACTTCTCATAGATGGTCAGCAGGTCAGCCAGGCCCTGGCAGGGGTGGCTATAATCGGAAAGGCCGTTGATCACCGGCACCCGCGAATAACGCGCCAGCTCGAGCACATGATCGTGAGCGAATACACGCGCCATGATCGCATCCACATAGCGGCTGAGCACGCGCGCCACATCGGCCACGCTCTCGCGCTGCCCGAGGCCGATCTCATTGGGGGAAAGGTACATCGCCGAGCCGCCCAGATGATGCATGGCCATTTCAAAAGACACTCGTGTGCGCAGGGATGGCTTTTGGAAGATCATGCCCAGCACCTTGCCCTGCAGCAGGGGCGCATTGCCGCCATGCTGCCGCTCCGCCTTGAGAGCCACCGCCTCTTGGATGAGATTCTCGAGCTGCGCCGGCGTCAGGTCTGCCAGGCTGATGAAATCCTTCTTCATAATACTGTAACCTCCCAGTATGCCCCTAGCTTACCACGGAATGTCCAGGCCTTCAAGCAAGACCCACCGAATTGCGTAATACGCCAATACCCTGGATTTCGACCTCGACGCGATCTCCCGGCTGGAGCGGCCCGACGCCTTCTGGCGTGCCGGTCAGCACCACATCACCAGGCAGCAGGGTCATGGCATTGGCGATAAAAGCCACCAGGGCCGCGACGTCGAACACCATATCCTGTGTGTGGCCATCCTGGCGCACCTGGCCATTCACCCGGCAGATTACCTCCACGGCGCCCGGGTCCAGCTCCGTCTCGACCCAAGGGCCCAGGGGGGCAAAAGTGTCAAAGCCCTTGGCACGCGTCCACTGTTCATCGGATCTCTGCAGATCGCGCGCGGTGACATCGTTAGCGCAGGTATAGCCCCAGATATGCGCAGCCACATCTTGAGGGGCAATGCGATGCGCCCGCTTGCCAATGACCACGGCCAGTTCAGACTCGTGATGCAGGTTTTTCGTCTCCGGCGGATAGATGATGGTGCCCTCAGGGCCAATGACCGCCGTAGACGGCTTGATGAAGATGATGGGCGAGGTTGGAACCGGATTGCCCAGCTCGGCCGCGTGCTCGCGATAGTTGCGACCAACAGCCACAATCTTGGAGGGGCACACGGGCGCCAACAGCGGCAGCCCGGCCAGCGGCACCGCCTGCCCGCAGGGCGAGATCGCCTCCCACGGGCGACCAGAAAGAGGCACGACCTGCTCACCCTCGATCAGGCCGAACCTCTCCATACCTTCATGTATGAACCGGATGAAACGCATGTAGCCTCCAGAGACATAATACGTGATGCGTAATGCGGAATGAGTGATAGGTGAATGCACTCACCAGCCGGAGCCACCCCAGGGGGCGTTGAGGCGCCTCGACATGGGCGAGAGACATCCCATCTCGATGGGCAACTCCAGTCACGCATCACGGATCACGCGTCAGGCGGCCTTCTTCGCCCACACCAAATCGTAATACACCTGCCACGCCTCCCGCTCGATATCCACAAGGCCGAGCTCGCGCAGCCAGGCCTCCACCCGCCCACGGCCGCAACGCTGGTCGGGAAACCACAGGCAATCCACCCCCACCCGATTGGAGATCAGCAACACACCGCCGGGCTGCAGCACGCGCACCAGCTCACGCAGGGTCGCACGCGGCCGGGGCGTAAACTCGATCGCCTCCAGGCAGGTCACGGCGGTAAAGGCATCATCAGCAAAAGGCAAATGCCCGGCATCAGCCAGCGCCAGCGCCTGCACGTGAGGATAGGGCTCAAGCTTGCGTTGTGCCCGCCCCAGCATGCCGGGAGAGCAATCGATGCCCACAACCCGCAGGCCCGGAATGGGCTCAGCCATCAGGCTGAGCGGCAGCCGCGCCGTGCCCGTGGCCACGTCGAGCACGAGGGGCGCTGGCGCTGCGTCCAGGGCAGTCAGCAGCGGCCGCGCCAGGTAGCGTACATCATCCTCAGGGTCTGCGTTCTTGATGCGATCGTAGCGGGGAGCGGCGCGATCATAGAGCAACCTCACCACTCGCGGCCCCAGGTAGACCCCTTCTGAGAGCACCAAGGCCCAATAGGCTCCGGCGCCCAGGGCCAACAGCACTGCCCCCAGCGCCATCAGAAAGACCAAGCCAGACCTCCGGCCGCCAGGAGCAGACTTGCCATGAGAAAGGCCTGAGTATGCGCCAAATAACCGCGCTGGCTGGTTGGCCCGTCGGGCCACAGGGCAAAGAGGGGCGCCGCCAGTAGCAGTATGCCGACGGCAGCTACCGGCGCATGCCACAACACCAGCAGCGCCGCCGTCGCCAGCTCCGCCAAAGCCAGGAGCCAGGCGCGCGGCGGGCGCAGCGTCCAGGCGAACCAGACCAAAGCAAACCCCGCCCCCACGGCCGCCACACGATAGTCAAGCGCGCCAAGGGTCACCCGGCCAATCAGCCAGCTAACGAAAAAGTGCATCGCTCCCAGACCCACGCGCACCGAAGCGGAAAGGGGCCGCAATGTCGTGACGCCCAGCGCCGCCACCACCATCACCCCCGCCAGCAACGCCGCTGGCCCCCCGGCAATCAAAGACAGCAGCAGGGTAGCAATAGCCAGGAAAAGCCACTTTTCGCCCGCTTCGCCGGCGATATGCCAGCCATGGCGGAACCGCGCCTCTACGCGGGCCAGGTAATCCAGCAAGCGTTGCCCGGGGGTGCCGGGCCGCACATAAGGCAGGCTCCAGCGGCGAGGCGCAAGCGGGTCCGCGCGGCCGGCCTGACGCATGGCAGCGATATCGGCTGCCAGGGCTAACAGCGATCCCAGGAAAGGCTCGCTCACCAGCCACGCGACGAGCACGATGACCAGGCCAGCCGCCGTCAGCGGCGCCTGCCCGCATGAAACAACACCGCCCAGAAAGGCCCAGGTGGGGCCAAACCAGGTATGCGGAGCATGTAACTCAAGGTGCAGAGCAATCCAGCGCGCAGCTTGACCGCTTGTCGGTGACCAGGGCTCGGGCTTGTGCGAGGTCAACTCGCCCTTTCCTTTCGTCAACTCTATCCACCACGAGTAGTATTGTAACGAATTGGACGCTGCCAGTTGCGGTCCATCACCCGCCGGAAGAGAGCATCAGCATCCATATCCAGGGCCGAAAGCAGATGCAGAATTCGGATCAAGGCATCAATCAACTCTTCCCCGACCACTTCTTTGGGCTGCCCCTTCTTATAGGCATCGGTCGCCTCAGAGACCTCGCTGTGGATCAGCGCCAGCATCTCCCAAATGCGCGCCTCTGAAGAGCCGAAACCCTTGCTGTCGGTCAGGGCGCGCACCTCTGCCATGCAGGCGTTCAGGGAAGCCATCTCTGTCACCGAGTGTCGCTCCTTACACGTGACCCGTCCCGTCACGCATTACGACTCCAGCCGAAACGCGTGCGGCAACAACTCGCCCAGGGTGTGCACAGCATAGCGGCCATCCGGTTGGGCCAGGTAGATCGTGAGCCCATCAGCGGCGAACTCGGCCAGCACCTGACGGCAGGCGCCACAGGGCGGCGAGCCATCGACGGTAACCACGGCAAGGGCCTGCCAGCCCTTGCGCTCGCCGGCACAGACGGCAGCGAAAACCGCCACGCGCTCGGCGCAGATAGTCAGCCCATAGGAGGCATTCTCCACATTGCAGCCGGTATAGACCTGGCCATTGGCTGCCAGCAGCGCCGCCCCAACAGCATAACGCGAATAGGGAATATAGGCGTTCCCACGAGCGGCCAGGGCGCGCCCGATGAGTTCTTCAGGGCTCACAGATCACTTTCCTTGCTCTCCGGCCGCACGCTCTTCCAGGCTCACCGCATCATCCGGCTGGGCATCGACCTCATCAGGCCGGGCCAGGCCATGCAGCCGCGCCGGAGAGCCATAGACCAGGCCATTGGCCGGCACATCGTGTGTCACGACAGAGCCGGCGCCGATCTTGGCGCCAGCGCCGACGACGACCGGCGCACGCAGCATCGTGCCGCTGCCGACAAAGACATCGTCACCGATGATGGTAGCGTGTTTGCGTTGGCCGTCAAAGTTGCAGGTCACCGTGCCGGCGCCGATATTCACGCGCGCCCCCAGGGTCGCATCGCCCACATAGCTAAAGTGGCCCATCTTGGTGCCCGGGCCCAGATACGAGTTTTTGACCTCACCAAAGTTGCCCATATGCACGCCATTGTCGAGGCGCGCATCGGTGCGCAGATGGCCAAAGGGCCCCACGGTCACGTCGGCGCCCAGAGAAGCCTCTTCCAGCACCGAAGCCACGATTCGGCAGCGAGGCCCAACTGTTGTGTTGCGCAGCACGACATTCGGGCCGATCATACAATCATCTTCGATTGATGTATCACCCAGCAGGTGAGTATTGGGGTAGATGATCGTATCGGGTGCGACCTGCACTCCCACATCGACATAGGTCGTATCGGGGTCAATCAGCGTCACACCGCCGCGCATCAATTCGATATTGATGCGCCGCTGGAGGATCTTTTCGGCCTGGGAAAGGAGAATGCGATCGTTGATGCCCAACACATCATCGGGATCATCAACCGGCACCGCGATGATTGGCTCTCCCTCGCGCGCAGCCACCTCCACCATATCCGTCAGGAGATACTCTCCCTTGGAGGAAATGGGAAGCTTAGGCAGGCGCTCCCAGAGCCAGTCAGCACGAAAACAATAGATGCCGCAGTTGAGCTCGCGCAGGCGCAGCTGCTCGGGCGTCGCCTGGAATTCCTCGACCACGCCCGTCACGCGGCCCTGGGCGTCGCGCTCCACACGGCCAAACCCCATGCTGCTGGCGCCTTCGGGGATTGTCAGCGTGAGCATGGCAATGGCGGGGGTAGGGGTGGCTTGGCTAAAGGACTCAATCACGCGCGAGCATGTCGGCGGGGTCAATAACGGCATATCGCCATAGAGCACAAACACCGCTTCCGAGCGCCCCTGAAGGAGCTCCTGTGCTTGCAATAAGGCATGCCCCGTGCCCAGGCGAGTTTCCTGCAACACATAGCGCACGCATTCGCCCACCTGGTTATGCACAAGCTTTGCCCCATGCCCTACCACCAGCACAGGCGGCTGGCTCGAAAGCTGCATCGCCAGATTCACGGTATAGTCGATCATCGGCTGGCCGCGCAGGGGGTGCAGTATCTTGGGGAGTTTGGACCGCATGCGAGTACCCTGCCCTGCGGCTAGGATAACGGTTGCAACGTTCATGCTGCCATCGGCCCTCCTATCGCTTGGCTCACCAATGGAAACGCCGCGAGCACTGCAGCGCAGGGAAAGGCCGCAGTTTGCCCTCCCACACCCGGCGCCGCGTCAAGCTGCCACTCGCGGCGTAGACCACGAGGCTGGGGCGGAAGGATTCGAACCTTCGCATCGCGGCTCCAAAGGCCGCTGCCTTTCCGCTTGGCGACGCCCCAAGATCAGGCTGTATGGTCCGCTTCCGATCATCGTCCGTGGTCCACCATGGTGGCTCACCGTCCCCCCAAGCGGTCACCCGACCCTGCAGAGGCTGCCCGCTCGATGGTGGACCGGTCAATTCTAACACGCGGCAGCCGTTTCTGCAAATGGAAACGCCCGAAAGCAAAAAGGGCAAGGCACAGAAAGACGGGCTGCTGGCGGCCCAGCAACGTCATCATTCTGCGCCCTGCCCTTCCATCCCTCGGCCCTGCAATCAGGTGCTGACCAGTACCCTAAGAACTGAACAGAATGCCCGCTCTCTCCCCGTAACACCGCGTATCAAGCCCTCAGCCATTAGTGCGGCTCGGCTCAAAGCCTTACGGTCTTACACCTGCCGCCTATCAACCTGGTCGTCTACCAGGGGCCTTACCCGGTTGTCCCGGTGGGTGACCTGATCTTGGGGGAGGCTTCCCGCTTAGATGCCTTCAGCGGTTATCCCGTCCAGACGTAACTACCCAGCGATGCGCCTGGCGGCACAACTGGTACACCAGAGGTCTGTCCGCCCCGGTCCTCTCGTACTAGGGGCAGCTCCCCTCAAGTCACCTGCGCCCGCAGCAGATAGAGACCGAACCATCTCACGACGTTCTGTTTCCAGCTCGCGAGCCACTTTAATCGGCGAACAGCCGAACCCTTGGGACCTGCTCCAGCCCCAGGATGTGACGAGCCGACATCGAGGTAGCGAACCTTGCCGTCGATGGGACCTCTCGGGCAAGACCGCCCCCTTATCCCCGGGGTAGCTTTTGTCCGATAAGCCACGGCCCTTCCACACGGTACCGTGGGATCACTAAGCCCGACTTTCGTCTCTGCTCGGCTTGCCTGCCTTGCAGTCAGGCTCCCTTATGCCTTTATATTCAACGGCTGGTTTCCATTCAGCCTGAGGGAACCTTTGGACACCTCCGTTACCTTTTAGGAGGCGACCGCCCCAGTCAAACTGCCCACCAGGCACTGTCCTCCTGCCGGATTGCGGCAGGAGTTAGGGCCAGGATGTCGAGAGGGTGGTATTCCAACGTTGGCTCCGCCGGAGTTGGCGCTCCGGCTTCACAGCCTCCCACCTATCCTCGACAGACGACGCCCCGACCCAATACCAAGCTGCAGTAAAGCTCCACGGGGTATTTTCATCCCGCTGCGGGTAAGACGCATCTTCACGCCTACTTCAGTTTCGCCGGGTCCCTCGTCGAGACAGCGCCCCGCTCGTTACACCGTTCATGCGCGACGGAACTTGCCCGTCTGGGTATTGTGCTACCTTAGGACCGTTATCTTTACGGCCGCCGCTAACCGGGGCTTCGGTTCAGAGCCCCCCTCCGCCTTTACGGAAGAGGACCCGTCCCCTTGGCTAACCGGCGCTGGGCAGGTATCAGCCCCTATACCTCAGCTTTCGCTTTAGCAGAGACTTGTGTTTTTGTTAAACAGTCGGCAGGGCCTGCTCTCTGCGACCTCCAGGCGCTTCACGGGCTGGCCGCTACACGCCCAGAGGCAGTCCTTATCCCGAAGTTACGGACTCGATTTGCCGAATTCCTTAACGAGGGTTCTCCCGATCGCCTTGGTATACTCTACCCGCCCACCGGTGTCGGTAATGCGGTACGGGCACGTGGGTCTCACTAGAGGCTTTTCTTGGCAGGCTGGGCCGGCCACTGGCCGCTCGCGCGGCATCGCTATCGCTCCTCGGGATCAGGCAGTGGGTTTTCCTGCCGCCTTCATCTCCCTACAAGCTTCGCACCGGAATCCGCTAACCGGCTGGCTTGCCAGCCTGCGTCACCCCTTTGCTCAAACGACCCGACGTGGTACGGGAGTATTAACCCGTTGTCCATCGCCTACGGCTACATGCCCTCAGCTTAGGCCCGACTAACCCGACGCCGAGTAACGTTGCGTCGGAAACCTTGGGCATTTCGGCGAACACGTTTTGCACGTGTTTTACGCTACTCGTCCCAGCATTCTCACTTCTGTGCGCTCCACCGGTCCTCACGATCCGGCTTCGCTGCACACAAGAACGCTCCCCTACTACCACCTCCATCCTCCCCCTTATAGGGAGATTAGAAGGTAGTCCGCGGCTTCGGCGCGGGGCTTAGTCCCGTGTATTTTCGGCGCAGGATCGCTCGGCCAGTGAGCTTGTACGCACTCGTAAGAGGATGGCTGCTCTCAAGCCAACCTTCTGGTTGTCGTCGCGATCCCACCACCTTACTATACACTGAGCCCCGACTTGGGGGCCTTAGCTGGCGGTCTGGGTTATTCCCCTCTCGACAATGAAGTTTTGCCTCACTGTCTGACTGCCAGGGTGTGGAGTGGCGGCATTCGGAGTTCGGTTTGGTTCGGCCGGCTCTTGGCCTCCTACCCAATCCGGTTGCTCTACCCCCGCCACTGAACCCCTGACGCTAGCCCTAGAGCTATTTCGGGGAGAACCAGCTATATCCAGGTTCGCTTGGCATTTCACCTCTACCCACAGCTCATCCCCCAATTTTGCAACATTGGTAGGTCCGGCCCTCCGCAGGGTGGTTGATGCACCCCGCTTCAGCCTGGCCATGGGTAGCTCACCTGGTTTCGGGTCCAATCCCTGCGACTCGGGCGGGTTGTCCCCGCCCATGCGCCCTCTTCAGACTCGCTTTCGCTTCGGCTCCGGGTGTAACTCCCTTAACCTCGCCACAGAGATTGACTCGCTGGGTCCTTCTCCAAGAGGAACGCGGTCAGGCTTGCCGCCCCGCACCAACCCCACCAGCTCATCACTGGCAAGGCTGGCTAGCAGCGGCATTGCCCTTCCACTGCTTGTAGGCATACGGTTTCAGGTTCTATTTCACTCCGGTCACCCCGGTTCTTTTCACCTTTCCCTCACGGTACTCGTCCGCTATCGGTCGCCAAGAGTGTTTAGCCTTAGAGGGTGGACCCCCCTGGTTCCCACAAGGTTAGCGTGTCCCGTGGTACTCAAGGCCACCGGCAGGAGTCTGCTCACTTTCGTCTACGGGGCTATCACCCTCTATGGCCGGCCTTTCCAGACCGTTTGGCTAGCAAGCAGATTGGTAACTCCCTTGGGCCCCTGCAGAGGCCCCGCCGGGCCTTACTACCCCCGCCTCGCAACGACTGCAGCCTTTAGCACGAGGCGGGTTTGGGCTGTTCCCCTTTCGCTCGCCACTACTCAGGGAATATTGTCTTTTCCTGGGGGTAGTAGGATGTTTCGGTTCCCCCCGTTCCCTCCGCCGACCTATGTATTCAGCCGGCGGTACCCGGGCATTCCCCCGGGTGGGTTGCCCCATTCGGATATCTCCGGATCAAAGCCCGCTCACGGCTCCCCGGAGCTTTTCGCAGTAGGCCACGTCCTTCTTCGGCTCTTGGCGCCAAGGCATCCACCGTACGCCCTTTGTAGCTTGTTTCACGCGATACGAGATCGAATTGCATAAGCATTCTGTTCAGTTCTTAAGGTACCGCCCGCAAGGCCCCGGTCGAATTCCCCGCTGGCCCCATGTCCATAATGACAATGAGCCTACACAGCCCTGTAGCGATCTGACAAGCACCATTGTAGCCGCCCGCGAGGGGCGCGTCAATCCGGTTGGCGCTCAGAAAGGCGCTCGAGGCCGGTTTTAAGGCGCCGCAGCCCGGCTTTTAAGGCCAGTCTCTACACCCATCTTTTTACCGGTGTGGGTAGCTGGCGGAGCGCGTGGCCCGGCGTTTCCCCTTCGGCCAGGAATCAAAAAAGCCCGGCATAAAGCCAGGCTTTCACGCGCCCCATAACAGGCAGACAAAAACAGGTTCCCTTGGCAATGACCTACTCTCCCAGAGGGCTACCCCTCAAGTACCATCGGCGCTGGAGGGCTTAACTGCCGGGTTCGGTATGGGACCGGGTGTACCCCCTCCGCTCCAATCACCAAGGGAACCTGCCTTCACCTTTTTAACCCGAAACCCTCCGGCCCCAGGTAATACCCTAAAAACTGAACAGAATGCGCACTAACTCACCATACCACGTAGGTGAATTAAGCCCTCGGCCATTAGTACGACTTGGCTCAAAGCCTTGCAGCCCTTACACCTGTCGCCTATCAACCTGGTCGTCTACCAGGAGCCTTACCCGGTTACCCCGGTGGGTGATCTTATCTTGAGGCGGGCTTCCCACTTAGATGCTTTCAGCGGTTATCCCTGCCAGACTTAGCTACCCAGCTCTGCACCTGGCGGTACAACTGGCACACTAGAGGTCTGTCCACCCCGGTCCTCTCGTACTAGGGGCAGCTCCCCTCAAATCACCTCCGCCCGCAGCGGATAGAGACCGAACTGTCTCACGACGTTCTGAACCCAGCTCGCGTGCCACTTTAATCGGCGAACAGCCGAACCCTTGGGACCTGCTCCAGCCCCAGGATGTGACGAGCCGACATCGAGGTAGCGAACCTTGCCGTCGATGTGAACTCTTGGGCAAGACTACTCTGTTATCCCCGGGGTAGCTTTTGTCCGATAAGCCACGGCCCTTCCACTCGGAACCGTGGGATCACTAAGCCCAACTTTCGTCTCTGCTCGGCTTGTCTGCCTTGCAGTCAAGCTCCCTTATGCCTTTACACTCTCTGGCTGGTTTCCATTCAGCCTGAGGGAACCTTTGGGCACCTCCGTTACCTTTTTGGAGGCGACCGCCCCAGTCAAACTGCCTACCTGGTACTGTCCTCGCGCCGGTTCACGGCCGCAAGTTAGGGCCAAGACTCCACCAGGGTGGTATTTCAACGTCGGCTCCACCGAGGCTAGCGCCCCAGCTTCTCCGCCTCCCACCTATCCTACACAAGCAAAGCCCTAACTCAATGCCAAGCTACAGTAAAGCTCCACGGGGTCTTTTTGTCCTGCTGCGGGTAAGACGCATCTTCACGCCTACTTCAATTTCGCCGGGTCCCTCGTCGAGACAGCGCCCCACTCGTTACACCATTCGTGCGGGACGGAACTTACCCGTCAAGGAATTTCGCTACCTTAGGACCGTTATAGTTACGGCCGCCGTTCACTGGGGCTTCAGTTCAGAGCTTCGCTCGCGCTAACCCCTCCCTTTAACCTTCCAGCACTGGGCAGGTGTCAGCCCCTATACATCAGCTTTCGCTTTAGCAGAGACATGTGTTTTTGTTAAACAGTCGGCAGGGCCTATTCTCTGCGACCACCAGAAGCTCCACGGGCTTGCCGCTTCACTCCCAATGGCAGTCCTTCTCCCAAAGTTACGGACTTATTTTGCCTAGTTCCTTAACGAGGGTTCTCCCGGTCGCCTTGGTATTCTCTACCCACCCACCTGTGTCGGTCTGCGGTACGGGCACGCGGGTCTCACTAGAGGCTTTTCTCGGCAGCTTGGGCTCAACCACTTCTGGCCTTGCGGCCCACCATCACCCCTCAGGATCAGAGCGCGGATTTCCCTACACTCCTCATCTCCCTACAAGCTTGGCACCGGAATCCAATAACCGGCTGGCCTACCCTTCTGCGTCACCCCTTCGCTCAAACAACCCCACGTGGTACGGGAATATTCACCCGTTGTCCATCGCCTACAGCTCTCGCTCTCGGCTTAGGCCCGACTGACCCGACGCGGACTAACCTTGCGTCGGAAACCTTGGGCTTACGGCGAACACGTTTCTCACGTGTTTTACGCTACTCATGCCAGCATTCGCACTTCTGTACCCTCCAGCAGTCCTTACGGTCTACCTTCTACGCGTACAGAACGCTCCCCTACCGCTCTACCTTCCGATAGAACCCGCAGCTTCGGTGCCAGGCTTTAGCCCCGTATATCGTCGGCGCAGGATCACTAGACCAGTGAGCTATTACGCACTCTTTCAAGGATGGCTGCTTCTAAGCCAACCTCCTGGATGTCCCAGTAATCCCACATCCTTTTCCACTTAGCCCGGACTTGAGGACCTTAACTGGCGGTCTGGGTTGTTTCCCTCTCGACAATGAAGCTCATCCCCCACTGTCCGACTGCCAAGGTCTCGAGTGACGGCATTCGGAGTTTGGTTTGGGTCGGTAAGCTTACGCCCCCTTGCCAATCCAGTGCTCTACCTCCGCCACTAAACCCTTGACGCTAGCCCTAGAGCTATTTCGGGGAGAACCAGCTATATCCAAGTTCGTTTGGCATTTCACCTCTACCCACAGCTCATCCCCCAATTTTGCAACATTGGTGGGTTCGGACCTCCACGAGGCTTTACCCCCGCTTCACCCTGGCCATGGGTAGCTCACCTGGCTTCGGGTCTAATCCCTGCGACTAGACGCCCTCTTCAGACTCGCTTTCGCTCCGGCTCCGGGTATCACTCCCTTAACCTCGCCACAAGGATTAACTCGCTGGCTCATTCTCCAAAAGGCACGCGGTCAGGCATCCACCAAAGTGGTATCGCCCTCCCACTGTTTGTAGGCATACGGTTTCAGGTTCTATTTCACTCCGGTCACCCCGGTTCTTTTCACCTTTCCCTCACGGTACTGGTCCACTATCGGTCGCCAAGAGTATTTAGCTTTAGAGGGTGGACCCCCTTAATTCCCACAGGGTTAGCGTGTCCCGTGGTACTCAAGGTCACTGGCAGGAGTCTGCTCACTTTCGCCTACGGGACTCTCACCCCCTCCGGTCGGCCTTTCCAGTGCCGTTCGGCTAGCAAACAGATTTCTTACTCCTTCGAGCCCCTGCAGAGGCCCCGCCAGGCCTTTTTACCCCTACCTCGCAACGACTGCAGCCTTACACGAGATAGGTTTGAGCTCTTCCCCTTTCGCTCGCCACTACTCAGGAAATTCTATCTCCTCCTGGAGGTACTTAGATGTTTCAGTTCCCTCCGTGCCCCCCATCACACCTATGTGTTCGGTGCGTGGTACCCAGGCATTCCCCCGGGTGGGTTGCCCCATTCGGATATCTCCGGATCAAAGCCCGCTGACGGCTCCCCGAAGCTTTTCGCAGTCAACCACGTCCTTCTTCGGCTCTTGGCGCCAAGGCATCCACCGTACGCCCTTTGTAGCTTAATTCACGTGATATCGTGAATTGAAGTTCGCATTCTGTTCAGTTTTTAAGGTACTACCCAGAACCCCAAAGGGCCCCGGCTAGCCCATCAATCGCTAGCCCCTGCCCAGGAACCTATGCTCCTGACCAAAGGCTAGAGATCAATGGCTTTTCTCACGCCGGCGATCTCTGCGCCCAACGGCCGCGCATCGACCCTTGTGGAGATGAGGGGATTCGAACCCCTGACCTCCTCCGTGCAAGGGAGGCGCTCTGCCAATTGAGCTACATCCCCGGCTATTAGAAACAGGTGGGCCTTTGAGGACTTGAACCTCAGACCTTTCCCTTATCAGAGGAATGCTCTAGCCGACTGAGCTAAAGGCCCACATTCTTAAACAGCGCGCAAAGCGCATCCTTAACAACTGAAGAGTGATGGGAAAGAACCAAGACGACTTGGGCCCGTTCAAAACTCATCACCTTACCGGTGACGATTGACCTCGAGAGCTCGACCGGCTGGCCCCGCAGGACCCCGGTCCGTCTCCCTAGAAAGGAGGTGATCCAGCCGCACCTTCCGGTACAGCTACCTTGTTACGACTTCGTCCCAGTCACCAACACCACCCTAAACAGCTGCCCCCTCTCGGTTAGCTCACCGTCTTTAGGTGTTGTCGGCTCCCATGACGTGACGGGCGGTGTGTACAAGGCCCGGGAACGTATTCACCGCTGTATGGCTGACCAGCGGTTACTAGCAACTCCGGCTTCATGCAGGCGGGTTGCAGCCTGCAA
>Ga0078972_1006738_pt1 | contig 26714 bp, 17 predicted proteins | sample YelNatPaOPGAMG01_FD_67568 | JGI IMG/M metagenome (GOLD analysis project Ga0078972, IMG submission 67568) | Hot spring thermophilic microbial communities from Obsidian Pool, Yellowstone National Park, USA - OP-RAMG-01 (SPADES assembly) (version 2) | ecosystem: Environmental > Aquatic > Thermal...
ATAATCGCCTGCTTGCGTATAATCAGGCGTCCATGAGAATGTTCTTGTATTTGCATCAAAGCTTGCTCCCGCAGGCAATCCCTGAGCAGAATATGTCAATGGATCATTATTGTAATCATAACCAGACACAACAAACTCGAGCAAACTGCCCTCATTGACAGATTTGTTTCCAATCGGATTTAGCACAGGAGGTGAATTCACAAAATCAACATAGATAACGATTGATTTAGCAGAATTGCCAGCATTATCTTTCGCCTTCGCATAATAACTTCTTGTTCCAACAGAGCTATGAGCAACAGCATAAACACAACTAGCAGAATTACAGCTCTTGACGCGAATATTGTTCTCATAAATTTCAACTGATTGAATCCCCTTTCCTGACAAATCTATTGCGATAGCGCTTATCACAGAAATATTTTGTGTAACATTAGGATTAGCATATATATTTATTATAGGGCTTAATGCACTCGCAAATCCAACTATAAAAACTAATGCAAAAACCGATATTGCCAAAATCAAATAATTATTTTTTTTCATCTTTTTTCCCTCCAAAATTAATTGAAAATTGAATTCCCCCGCAATAATCTCTTTTCTTTCCAACCTTTTCATCCCCGATTGCAAAAAATCCTAATCTCGGCCCTTTTGTTTCGTCACTCAAAGGCAACCAAAGATTTGCCTCCCATCGCTTGTTTCTGCCTTTGTTGCTTTCTCCATAAGAGCCGTTTAATTCAAAAGCATTATACCCAAAACCACCATAAGCATCCCATTCATTTCCTTTTCTATATTCTCCACCAATAACAATCGCATTGGAGTTCAAGATAGATGAAAGCCCCTTCCTTCTATCTGATGCTTTCTTTATTTCAAAATCCAATCCAGAAGCAATTTTTTGTTGCTCTCTCAATTCAATAAGTTTTTCTAAATCTTTTATAGAAACAAACAAATCATCAAGAGCATAAACCAAAGCAATACCGCCAGCTGCTTTTCCTTCCCTAAAATCTCCGTGCAATGCGCCTCCAAAACCATTTATTGAAGAATATCTTCTTCCAACTATAAGAGAAACATATGCTTCATATAATTCATCTCTTGACAAATCAGCATTATGGCTTGCATTGCCCAATGCTTTTGTATTGATTATTATATTATCTGCACGAATCCCTCCGCAAACCCCAGAGCTTAACACAAAATAATCCCTGCTGCTTTTTTCCTGAGAGCCATTTACTTCTTCAGATATTTCTGCATCTCCAATAACTGCTCTCCCAATTAATCCGATAGAGCCCGATAATTTGCTGCCATATAATTTTTCTCCCAATTTGCCATAAAATACTCCTTCTCTTAATTTTGTCCTTGCTCTTGCATTTGTTAAGATTTCTTGATCCGGAGTATTAGGATCTTGGAAATCAATCTTAGTATTGATTCTTCTCTTGTAATCCCCGGTTGTTTTTGTATATGCTCCGTTTATGCCAAGAGAATAAGACAAAGTATCTCTCCCAAATGAGCCGGATATTTTTTCTCTCTTTTCTTCATCAGTCGCATTTTCATTGTCAGTCCTTAGAAAAGGGTTAGAATCACTAACAAGCTCTGTGCTGACCCTGCTTTTTCTCAAAAAAGATTTTTCAACACCTCCACCAATACGCAACTCGGTTTTTTCATAAGGAGTATTAATAAGCTCGTAATTTTTAGAAAATTTTAATCCAACATCTCCCCAAGAAGTTTCAGATTCTGATTGTTCTTTCTTTGTTTTATCATAAATTCCATTCAAAGAAATTTCTGCATTATTATGCTGATACGATGCGCTTATTTCGCCATTCTCTCTTATATCATCTCTTTCAGGCAATTTTCCGCCAGCCCTGAATTCTAATGTAAATCTATTATACTCCTCTTTTTTGTCTTCTCTTTTCTCTTCTTTTTTTTCTGTACTTGCCGGCTTTTTGGCTTGCGCCTCTCCTCCCAAAACAGATTCTCCTGAAAAAAGACAAGACGCTGCAACCAATCCTGCGCCTGCTAAAATTCGGCCAAATTTGCCTAATAAAGAATTTCTTGACCCTGATTTAGCCATGTTATTATTTTAGGATAGTATTATTTAAACCTTTCTATTATGTTGTAATTAAACAATAGTAAAATAAATTAAAACTATATCTCGTCTTTGTCTTTCTTTCTGCTCCAATAGTTAATAATGCTGCTGCCAGAAAAGCAAGATTCATGCGCCAATTAATGAACAATTTACATTATCCATAATTTAAAGTGCGTTTATCCTGTATAAATAGGTCCAAGCTCAATGCCTGCCTTTGCTTTTCTCAGATAATATTCTTCTAATTTCTTGTATTTATTCGCTGTATCGCTTGTAACGCTTGGTTTGACTTTCTTGAAAGCGTCCTCAAAATCAACCCATCTAACGCTCTTTGCATTTATATCTTTTCTAAGCGCGTTCATTGTAGCTTCTCTTACAAGGTTTTCTATGTCTGCCCCAACATATCCTTCTGTCATCTTCGCTAAGGTGTCAATATTAACATCATCTGCAAGAGGCGTATTCTTCAAATGTACTTTCAATATCTCTTTTCTGCTCTCCTCATTAGGCACATCAACCAAAATAATTCTATCAAATCTTCCGGGTCTTAACAACGCGCTGTCCAAAATGTCAGGCCTGTTTGTCGCGCCAATAACAGTAACATCTTCTAAACCCTCCAACCCATCCATTTCAGCAAGCAGTTGATTCAAAACTCTCTCAGTTACTTTTGTTCCCATTTCCAAACCCCTCTTTGAAGCAAGAGCGTCTATCTCATCAAAGAACACAACGCAAGGGCTAACTTGCCTTGCTCTCTCAAAAACTTTTCTTATTCCTTCTTCTGATTTTCCAACCCACATGCTTAACAATGAAGGCCCTTTTACATGAATGAAATTAGCTTCTGATTCTTTTGCAACAGCTTTTGCAAGCAAGGTTTTTCCTGTTCCAGGAGGCCCATACAATAATATTCCCCTCGGTGGCCTTATTCCCATTCTCTTAAATGATTCAGGATATTTTATTGGCCACTCAACCGCTTCTTTCAGAGCTTCCTTTGTCTTCTCTAAACCTCCGATATCATTCCATCCTACATTCGGAGTTTCAACAAGCACTTCTCTCATTGCACTTGGTCTGACTACTTTAAGAGCATCGTCAAAATCTTCTTGTTTTATCACTATCTTGTCTAAAACTTCTGGAGGAATAGCAGCATCATCTTCCAACTTTAGGTTAGACCGCAATTTTCTCAATACAATCATTGCAGCTTCCTTTGTCAAAGCGCTTAAATCAGCCCCAACAAAACCATGTGTTTTTCCTGCAATATCTTCAAGATTAACATTTTTTGCAAGAGGCATATTTCTTGTATGAATTTTTAGAATATTCAACCTTCCTTCCTTGTCAGGAACAGAAATCTCAATTTCCCTATCAAATCTTCCAGGCCTTCTTAATGCAGGGTCCACAGAATTAATTCTATTTGTAGCCCCAATAACAATAACTTTTCCCCTGCTTTTCAATCCGTCCATCATAGTCAATAATTGTGAAACTACTCTCCTCTCAACTTCTCCCTGCACATCTTCTCTCTTCGGTGCAATCGCATCAATTTCATCAATAAATATTATGCTTGGTGCGCTTTTTTCAGCCTGCTCAAAAATATCTCTTATCTTTTTCTCGCTTTCTCCATAAAATTTGCTCATGCATTCAGGCCCGTTAAGCAAGATAAAATTCGCCTCGGTCTCATTAGCAACAGCTTTTGCAAGCAAGGTTTTTCCTGTTCCAGGAGGCCCATAAAGCAAAACTCCCTTAGGTGGCTCAATTCCTAATTTATCAAAAATCTCTGGATGTTTTAATGGCAGTTCAACCATTTCCCTTACTTTCTTTATCTCGTCTTTTAAACCACCAATATCTTCATAAGTTACATCAGGAACAGTTTCTTCACTTATCTCAACAGATTTCGGATTCACAACAACTTCTGTATCTTCTGTTATAATCGCCGGCTGATTTGGAGTTACTGCTACAACCATAAATTTGATTTGTTGGAAACCTCCCAACCCAAAACCACCAATTCCATTGAACATATCTTCTAAATCTCCGAATATATCTGGTAGATCTCCCATCAAGTCCCTTCTTCTTTGAACCCCGCCTAATGAAATAATATCGCCTTTTACAACTGCCCTGCCTAACAAGCTGTTTTTGAACATCTCAGGATCGCCATGAACCACAATTCCTTGCTGCGCAGGGGCTATTGAAACTTTTACAGCAGGCTTCGCATTCGCTTTTTTTATAATAACTGACTCGCCGACAGTTGTCTTTGCATTTCTTCTTATGAGCCCGTCAATTCTAATTATGGGCTCTCCGACATCAGCAGGATAAGCCTTATCAACAATTGCAACTGTCTCTCTCTGCCCAATTATAGAAATAATATCTCCTCTATTAAGCCCCATAGATCTCATTAACCCGGGGTCTATTCTTGCAATTCCCTTATAAGCATCATCCTGTAATGCTTCCACAACCTTTAACCTTATTTCGTTGTCTTTTTTATTTGGATTCATCTTTTCTCTCCCCATGCGCCATATTCCGCATGCTTTTTATATTTTTATTGCCTATAGTCATCTTCATCTTCCTCTTCATCTCCAAATCTTAAAGTTAATTTATCAAAATCCTCAAATACAAGCCTCACTATGTCGTCCATTTCCTTTTTCATTCTCTTATGCTGCTCATTCATAAAATTAATAATCTCTTTTGGTATACTTATTGCATGACTATTTCCAACCATCCTTAATTTAACATTAAATTTCTTCCCCTTCAAGTCCTTGTAATGTTCCAAGCAATTCAAGTCAGCAGGATGTATAATAACATCTCCGCATTTCTTGCACTTAACTGCTCTTACTTCTGCTCCTTGTTTTTCAACAATGCACTTTTGCATTTCTTTATTGCATTTCTTGCATATAATCTTTGTATCAAATATATCTGCCATGTTTGTAATTACATTTAGTATATACAATATTGTATATACAGACTATTTAAATATTTCTATTTTTTAATATAAAAATGAAAAAAGAGATTAGCAACATAAACAACCATAACAATGAAAAATTAAAAGAAAAAGCATTAGATATAAGCATTAAAGAAGGAACTGCCGCGAGTATATCAACTAATCTCGGTGATGGTTTCATAACCCCTTTTGCCCTTGCATTAAACGCGCAACCAATTCATATAGGAGTCCTAAACTCTATCTCAGGATTATTAGCGCAATTAGCGCAATATCCTGGAACAAGATTAATGGAAAAATTCACTAGAAAAAAAATTGTTCTCTGGTTTGTCTTTTTCCAAGCAATAATCTGGCTTTTCATTTCTGCCCTTGGTATCTTAATGTGGAAAGGTTTGCTTCAAAATTATCTTGTCTATGGATTAATTGTTTTTTACTCATTACTTGTGTTTATTGGAGGGATTGCAGTTCCTGCGTGGTTTTCATGGATGGGAGACATCGTTCCTCCAGAAACAAAAGGGAGATATTTCAGCAAAAGAAACAGAATAACTTCTTTCTTCGGTTTAATTGCAGCATTATCCGCAGCATTTATTCTTGATTATTACAAAACAAAAGGCTTAGCTCTTCTTGTATTTTCCGTAATGTTTGCACTCGCATTCTTGTTCAGATTTATTTCTTATATTCTTCTCCGCAAGCAATATGCCCCTGCATTCAAACAGAAAAAAAGAGATTTCTTCTCAATATGGGATTTCTTGAAGCGTTATGACAACTTCGGCAAATTCGCAGTCTATCACGGATTCTTTAATTTTGCAGTCATGGTTGCCTCTCCATTCTTTAACGTGTACATACTCAAAGAGCTTAATTTCAGTTATTCAATGTTCATGATAACAACAGTGAGTTATACTATATTTTACTTGATTTTTCTTGAATTAGCAGGCAAATTCTCTGACAAATATGGAAATAGAAGATTAACAATCATCGCAAATACCTTTTTCATCATCACCCCGCTATTATATTCTATTGTTAGAACCCCTATCGGAATTATTTTACTTCCGCAATTGTCAGCAGGAATAGCAAGTGCAGCATCTTCAATATCATTTTCTAATTTTATTTACGATTCTGTTTCTCAAAAACACAGAAGCATTTGCATGACTTACACAAATATATTAATAGGCATTGGAACTCTTCTTGGCTCTCTTACCGGCGGATTAATAGTTAATTATTTCCACCCTTCATTTATGAGCCCGTATATTTTTGTATTTCTTGTTGCAGCTTCACTCAGGCTTCTTGTTGCAGTTTATTTTCTACCTCAAATTAAGGAAGTCAAGAAAGTTTCAAGATTGCCCTCTTCATATGCTGTTGTCTCTCATCCAATTCATTTCTTGAATATAGAAAGCACAAAAGTTATCCATCTGCCTGAAAAACTATTAGGAAAGTTTAAAAGTCTAAAGATTTTCTAAAGAATATGTTCTTCAAAAAGAAAAATACCCAAAAATGCAAGAGATGCAATGCGACTACTTCAAAAGACTATAGCTATTGCCCTTATTGCGGTGCTGCTCTTTTTGATAGAGAAAAAGAGATTGAAGATTTTGGTATGCTCGGTAGGAATGATGTAATTGATGAAGAAATTGCATCCTCATTTTTAGGAGACAATCCTTCAATAACTGACAAAATGATAAATTCAATATTTAATAGCATGATGAAAGTTCTAAATAAACAGCTTAGGGAGATGAGCAATCAAGAGATTAATGATTTGTCCAATGCAGAGATCAAACAATTCCCCAATGGGATAAAGATAAGTTTCGGCATGCCTGTTAAGAAATTCAAGCAATCGCAACAACCATCAAAGCACAAGAGTTATATGCAAAAAGAAATATCTCCTGCTCAAATTGAAAAAATGTCAAAGTTGCCGAGGGCAGAGGCAAAAACAAAAGTTAGAAGGTTAAGCAATAAAGTTATTTATGAGCTTGATATTCCAGGAATTTCTTCTGTTGAAGACGTTTTCATCTCAAAACTAGAATCAGGTTACGAGATTAAGGCGATTGGCTCAAAAAAGGTCTATGTAAATTCTATTCCAATCACTCTTCCGTTAAAAGATCTGTCGGTCAATAATAACAAACTAATTGTAGAATTTAAGTCAGAATAAAAATTGCTCTGGATGTTCAAATCCGGTAAGATGGGGCTGCCCGGATTCCCGCAGGTTCTTTAGAACCGAGGGGACAGAGAATTCGAAGAATTGCTCTGGATGTTCAAATCCGGTAAGATGGGGCTGCCCGGATTTGAACCGGGATCGCGAGTATATTAGGATTTCTCTCGATATTTTTTGCGAGATATCATCGCCCTAAACTCGAAGGCTAACCAGATTACCCCACAGCCCCTGAATAAGATAATGAAAGCGTCCTATTTATTATTTACGAGTTATCTTATAGATTCTCAAATTTCTTTGCAGAATGCGCCGTGCGGGAATTGAACCCGCCCCTTAAGCTTGGGAAGCTTACATACTACCGATATACTAACGGCGCACAAATATGAGAAAAACTAATAGATTAATAACCTTTTTGTTAGTTTATTAAAATAACAAACAACAAAACATCTTCTAAACATATTTATCTTGCAAAATAGAAAACAAGAGTTAAAAAATTTTAATAAGAAGCTTTTTAAATTAATCGTGGTTTATTTATATTAAGATCGCGTAGCTCAGTTGGTTAGAGCACTGCTCTGATAAAATCATTTCAGACAGGCAGGGGTCCCAGGTTCAAATCCTGGCGCGATCATTTTGTTCACTGCGGCGAGAAGTCCGCAATGAAATGAGGAACTTCGCAGCAAGAGTGAACAAAATTCAAATTATTCCCGCAGCGAGGAGCACCGCAGCTTTGCGAAGCAACAAGAACAGATTAAAAATAATTTACAATAATAAAAATGGAAATAAAAAAAATCCCGAAGCAAATTTGGGAATACTTAAAAAGAGATACCTGGGACTCCTGGATAGTATCAATCATCCTTGTATTTATTGTTATAAAATATATTTTCTTTCCATTGATGTCTTTAATTACAGGTGCCTCTCTCCCATTGGTGATAGTTGAATCCTGCTCAATGTACCACTATTCCAATTTTGAATCATGGTGGCTTGACAATTCAGAATGGTACGAAACTCATGATATTTCAAAAGCAGAATTTGAATCATGGCGATTCAAGAATGGCCTCAATAAAGGCGACATTATCCTTGTTGTTGACTCAATAGACTACAAAAAAGGTGATGTAATAATTTTCAATGCGCAATCGCGCTATCCTCTTATTCACAGAGTTGTTTCAGAATCTCCAATTTCTACAAAAGGAGATAATAATTTCATGCAATTAGACATGGAAAAAGAAATAGAAAAAAATGCTGTTATAGGCAAAGCAGTGTTCCGCATTCCGCTTTTAGGATGGGTAAAGCTTATATTCTTTGAGCCATTCAAGCCAGAAGAACAAAGAGGCTTATGCGCATAATAAAAAACACAAATTTAAAAACCTCAAAAATATAAAAAAATATGGAATTTTGCGAAAAGTGTGGTGGAATAATCTTGGTAAAAGATGGTAAGGCAGTATGTACGAAGTGCAATGCCAAACTAAAAAAGAAACCAAAAATTGAAATATCTGAAAAAATAGAGAAAAAAGAAGGGATACCAGTAATAAAAGAAAATGCAGAAACAACAGAACCAATTATTACAATAGAATGTCCAAAATGTAATAATCAAAAAGCATATTTCTGGACCCTACAAACCCGCGCAACAGACGAAGCAGAAACAAAATTCTTTAAATGTACAAAATGCAAATATACCTGGAGAAAATACAGGTAAATATTTCTGATTAAAATGAAAGCAAAGTCTACTGGTCAAGAAAGAGATATCGTAATTTCCAATGAAGAGATGAAGAAATTGTCCGAAATTTTGTTTATAGGAAAAACCAAAAGATTTTCTGATGATGTATTTCACAGAGAGATTTATTTAGAAATTTCATTAGGAAAAAACTTAGGAGAAAATATGGTCATGGATTCGCAAACAACTTCAGAGCGTGTTTATTATGAACAAGCCAAAAAATATAACATTATTATTTCTGAATTAAATTGTGCGCGATTATATGAAATACGCTCAGCAGCAGAAAGATTAAGTTACAACCAGCCAATATGCAAGATTAAAATAAGAGTTATGGATTAAAGCAAACTCAATACTTTTTTAAACTCTTCAAATGTTTCTTATTTAGGCCCCGTAGCTCAGCCAGGTTAGAGTACTGGACTCTTAATAATTAAGAGTAATCCAGGTGTCGCGGGTTCAAATCCCGTCGGGGCCATTTCGCTTGCCGAAGGATTAAAGCCCGCAATGAAATGAGGAGCTTTAAGACAAGAGCAAGTCGAAATATATTCAAAGCAGAAGCTTTCGCTTGCCGAAGGATTAAAGCCCGCAATGAAATGAGGAACTTCGCAGCAAGAGTGAACAAAATTCAGATTATTCCCGCAGCGAGAAGTCCGCAGCTTTGCGAAGCAACATCAAAACCCAAGATAAAAATAATCACCAAATAAAATGAAACTAAATCCCCAACTAAAGCACGACATAGAAAAATATATGGATTATTCAATAATTGTCGAAGGCAAAAAAGATGTCGGCGCATTAAAATCTCTCGGTTTTAAAAAGGTCTATGCGATTCACGAAACATCTGTCCCAATAAAAGAACGTTTACTGCAAATATCTCAAAAAATAGACAAAAAAGAAAAAGTCTGCATCCTCACAGATTTTGATAAGAAAGGCAAACAGCTTTACATGTTAATAAAACAAATTCTGCAAGAACTTGGAGTAAAGACAGATTCAACATTAAGAGGCTTATTATTGAAGGCGAATATCTCACATATAGAAGGATTATATTCTTTGTTCAAGCATTTAGAGCAGTTTGATTGATAAAATAGACTTAATCATTCAAGATTATGTTTTGAGGATTTATAAAAATTCTTAGTGATTTAGTTTTAAGAAATTAATCTCTTTATATTCTCTATATTATCCGCAATCTCCTGTCCTCTTTTTGTCAGCTTTATTAGTTTTATCCTTCCCTTCTTCTCAAAAACCACAAGCCCTAATTTCTCAAGGCTCTGCAAAATTTTTACAGCGTGGCTGTATGTGCAGTCAACCTCTTTCGCAAGTATGCTCCCGTATCTTGCTCTTGCAATTCTTTTCAAAGCAACCAGCATCAAAGCAGGTTTTCTCCTGAAAAAGATGTCAAAATTGTCTTTCATTTTCTTGATATATATTATTTAATGTATATGTTAAAATTCCAATCAGCTTTTAAATCTTTCTCCAATTTTGTTACTCAAAAGAGTGATAAAATTAGTTTAGCACTGCAGAATAAAAATTAATGTTATCATTAACTAATGTACATCCTTATCACATTTCCAGTTATGCTTTTCCCTGTCAGCTCATTGTATATGTTAAGGTATCCTTTTGCGAACAAAGTTGTCTTTGAAGCAACTAATTCTATTGAAGATTTCCCGTCATTGAATGATTTTGTCACATAATTTACGTCTTTAATCATCTTCACGGCCTCTTCTTTTGTTGTTTTTATTACAATATCCTCGTTATCAATGCGCCCTTTTCCGACACTGATTACTCCATTATTTACAACTGCATTAAAAATATCATCTCCGACAACAATTTCCATCTTAGGCATATCCTTGCTTAACGGAGGATTGTGCAAATTATATGCATCTATGCTATACAAAAGATAAAAAACAAAATTCTCATCAAACTTCATTATAGCCTCTTCCATAGTTAAATTAACAGCAGGATTAATTATTGTATGCCCGCGATAAACTGTCTTGTTTGGCTTAAACAATATAAACCAAAAAAAAGCCGCAATAATCAGAATAACAACTAACAAAATTGATGCCCACAAAGTCCATTTTCCTGTTTTTTCCATTATGTATTATAGATCATTGCATATTTAATATCTCTCCATAATTCTCTTGCATATCTTTTCACAGGGTTATAGAAACTTGTTATTGCGAAATACAAATCAACCAAATCATATTTAATGCGTCTTCTCTCAACAATAATAAATGCCAATAACACTCCAACAATTATCCACAGCAGCCATGACTTGATTATATCCATCCATCGTTTTGGTGTTGGTCTTACACATTCCTTACAGCTTCCTCCGCAATCAACTCCTGTCTCATCAAAATCCATTATGCCATCATAGCACCAGTCACAATATACCTTTCCTTGCATAAATAGTATATCAAGCTTATTTGACTTCCATGATTCAACATTAATTGATGCCACAGAAATGTTTGTCAAAGGACTTAAACCAACAATCTCTTCCTCATTACACCTTGTCCCTTTGGTTACGCTCAATTTATAGTTAGAAGTGCAATTCTCATATTCTTTATAATCTCCAGCGCAGTTTTGTATATCTTTGCATATTCTTTCTCTCTGCCCGACATATTTTATCATTCCTTTTATAACATTAGTTACATCTTCATGATAACTGCACTCGCTCCAGTTCCCACACCTAAATTCAGGCGTGCATACGAAGTCTTTCCTACACGAGACCCTCTCAACAGGCTTGTCTTTGTCTGTATTGCAATCACGAAGATCTTTGCAATTTCTGCTCATCTCCCCATTCTCGCATGCGCTCCAACTAGTGCAATTCCATTTAGGTATGCACTCGCAAGATTGTTCCTCTTCTTTTTGATTATTGCAATTTGATATGCAAGTTCTTGTTTGCTTGCTTGCTATGCATTCTGTCCAATCAGTGCAAGTCCAACTAGTATCAACACAGCAATCTTGCTCCTCTGTTTTCTTGTAATTGCAATTTGAAATGCATTCTCTAGTTTGTTTTCCATTTATGCACTCTCCCCACTCACCACAACTCCATGTTTTATCAGTGCATCCTTCATCAGGGGGAGAGCTCGGCTCATTAACACTCAAGGTTGCATTAATCTCAAAGAGAGTATAGTTTTCATTTCCACTTGTGTTATAAGAATACAAATAGCTTCCGACTGCAAGCGTCGCAACATCAGGATTTGTCACATTTGTGCCCTCTCTATAAAGCATGCAAACTAATTGGCTCGGACATCCTGTCCCAGTTGCAGTTGTTTCTGTCCCAACAGTCACAGAACTGCTAGGTGAGAATGATATTCCCAGATTAGGAGTAGCCTTGCTTATAGTATAATTTAACAATTCTGTCCAATTCAAGTTTCCAAGACTATCATTAGCATACCATCTGTAATAATATACGCCTGCGCCCAAATTGCTCTTCGTAAAGTTATAGACATTTCCATTCTTGCTAGCGCTATAATTCGTGCCATTGAATTCTATCCATGCACTATCTACCCCAACACCGCTATCAATCCATGTTGCATTAAACTCATAATTTTGCAAAGGAGTGTAATTTGCAGGCTCTGCAGGAGTCTCAGTTAAGTTGAAATAAAGCGGAGCAAGAGTGTCTTTTACAAAATTAACTATTGAGAAATTCAAGTTCCCGTAAGAATCATTACAATAAACAACCCAACTATTTCCTCCTTCATTGCTCACAACATTTGTAAAGTTAATTCCAGCACTAACAGCAGAGCTATTCGTTCCTCCATTATTCTTTGAATACCAGCAATATCCCGGATGCGCATCAGAATAGCTATAATTCAACTCGCTCACATTTGTCTTGTAAGTTGTGTTTTGAGGATAAGTTATTTCTATTATTGGAGAAATCATATCAGCTTCCTCTACTATTGTAACATTCCACACAATAGTTCTATTGCTTATTGCCTGGTTAGAGGTCTTGTTTGCAAAAGCGAAAAATTCACAACTTGTTCCAATGTTCCCTGTTGCATTTACCCAGAACACAACAACTCTGCTCTCATTCACACTTAGGTTTATTGTTCTCGGATTGCTCTCATTTGTATAGAAAGGCGTATCTCCGATTGTAGTTGAAACAAGTCCTATCTTGCATCCTCCGCCAGAAACCTCCCCTTTTATTTTTGCAAATAAGGCATCATAATTGCTCCAAGGCAATCCTCCTCCTGTTGAGCCCGCAGCAATAAATCCGCCGTCAGAGGTTAGGTCTATTGAATACAAAACATTGGCATTATCATTCTTTATTGATTGATTAAATTCTATGCTTCCAGAAGAATTTGTTTTAATTATCCAACCTCCGCCAGAAGTTGCGGTAGGATCAGCAATAACAAACCCTCCATCAGAAGTTTGCTTTAATGAATGCCCTATTTCACTATCCCCATTATCATAAGTAGTGTTCCACTCCATCCCTCCTGTTGAATTCAATTTTATCAGCAAAATATCGCTTCCAGCAGGGGAATAATATCCTGTAACAGCAAATCCTTCATCAGATGTTTTTTCCAAATCAAAAAGCCTTGCATCATTTCCAAAATCATAAATCTTATTCCACAAAACATTCCCGTTAGAATCTAACTTAATCAACAAAGGATTATATCTGAAATCAGAATCAGAATAAACACCTCCTGCAATCACATATCCGCCGTCGCTATCAAGAACAACTGCCCTTGCCTCATTATCAGAATCGCTGTAATTTAATGTCTTGTTCCAAACCTCGTTTCCACTTAAATCTAACTTAATTACCCAGATTTTGTCTGTAAACGAAACATCTCTTGTGCCAACAACAACAAAACCATCTGAAACATTAATGATATCATAAGCAATATCGTTATTTCCTAGAGTATTGTTTGAAAGATAATCCCAAACAATATTTCCATTCAAATCAGTTTTAACAACCCAGAAGTTTACCGAGTCAAAACCACCATCATCGCTGCTGCCAGCAATCACATAGCCATTACTTAGCTTCACAAATGAATAAGCGATATCGGAATATCCAGACTTGTCGTAGGTTTTGTTCCAAATCAAATTCCCAGAAGAATCAATTTTGCCAAGCCAGAAATCATCACTAACTCCATAGTTTGCAGCTCCGACAAAACTATAAGTCCCATCGCTGTTAGAAATTATCTTATAAACAACATCATTACTTCCGCCGCTATCATAACTCACATTCCATTCTAATGAATAATTAACAGGATCCAAACTGACATTTATCTCCCCGCAATCAGCGTCAAAACAGCTCACATTCAAGCTCACATTAAACCACCTGTCTTTTGTCGCATTAATATCTCCCAAAGGATAAATCAAATCCAGTCCGATTCTTGGATTAACCTGCCCTACGATATTATAAACCCTCGTCTCAGTTGAATTGCAATTTCCAACAACATCACAGGCAGTTGCATTCAAATAATAAGTACCTTCATTCAAGAACTGGAAAGCATAGAACGACTGCTTTTTCGCATCTCCAAGAGTATAATTTAAGGATTGGTTATATGAATTATCGCCCCAGCAAGTTATATTTCCATTTCTCCTTAATGCGCAAGTATGAGTATCGCCAGCAGAAACACCAATTGCATCTCCAAGAGTATAGTTATTTGCTTGATTGTTACTATTATCTCCCCAACAAGTTATGTTTCCATTGCTTCTTAATGCACAAGTATGATAACCTCCAGCAGAAACACCAATTGCATCTCCAAGAGTATAGTTATTTGCTTTCCCGTTGCTATTAGATCCCCAGCAAGTTATGTTTCCATTGCTTCTTAATGCACAAGTATGAGAATATCCAGCAGAAACACCAATTGCATCTCCAAGAGTATAATTATTTGCTTGCCCGTAAACATTCCATCCCCAGCAAGTTATGTTTCCATTGCTTCTTAATGCACAAGTATGATCACCGCCAACAGAAACACCAATTGCATCTCCAAGAGTATAGTTATTTGCTTGCCCATAATAATTATATCCCCAGCAAGTTATGTTTCCATTGCTTCTTAATGCACAAGTATGATGATATTCAGCAGAAACACCAATTGCATCTCCAAGAGTATAGTTATTTGACTGATTAAAAGCATTCCATCCCCAGCAAGTTATGTTGCCATTGCTTCTTAATGCACAAGTATGATAATCGCCAGCAGAAACGCCCCTATCTTCTCTATAATAAACATCGCTTGCTACAAAACCAGAAGAATCATACAAGTTATAAGAATAATTCTTGTAGTTCTTGTCATTTGCTTCTATGAAAACAGGAATGTAATTATAAGGTAAGGTTGTCCCATTCGCAGGAGTAGGAGCAACAAAGCTTATCAAAGGCGCGTCCATAAACAAAGTCACATTTCTTGTCTCTGTCCAGTTTTCATTTCCAGCCAAGTCAGTTGCAGAAGCATTAAAGTAGTATAGTCCGGGGCTCAATCCAGAGAATTCATAATAAATACTGGAATTAGAATTAGAAACGCTATCAATCATATCTCTGCTTGAGTTATACAAATAAATTGTTAGTTCATTAAGATTCAAATCGCTCGCACTGACATTAACAATAATCTTGTTGTCTTCAATAGTGATTCCTGAATTATAAGTTCCTGCTCCGAAAGCAATCAAAGGAAATGTCCTATCAACTGTTAATGTCCAGTTTAAAGAAGCAAAATCACTCTCATTGTTAATATTGTAAGCCCTGCAGTTCCATTCATAACTGCCGTCATTCAAATTCATGTGCCATGAGCTATAATTCTCTGTCCCGGATATTAAACTTGAATTAGTTGCATATAAGCCGCTTGAATTCCAGACAAAAAGAGTAGCGTTTAATAATCCTTCAATTGCTATCGCAGAACAATTGAAAATATTATCTGAAGAATTGCTATACGAGTTGTCTAACGGATAAATTAAGCTCACAACAGGCAAAGAAGAAATCTTGCAGCAAACACTGTAATCAAAGGGCTCATTATCGCAGGAAGCCAAATGCATATTTTCTTCTCCGCCAGAAGCATTTTTGCTCAATGTAACCACGCAAGTTGAGTTACCCCCACAATTTCCAAAACTGTTTTCCAGATAATTACATCTAATTCCTGCTCCAGAACTAGTTCCAATATAAGCATGATAAGGATATCCCTGCCCAGGCAATGCAGCGTGAGCATCAGTGCGATTGCTTAAATCCAAGAAGTTTGTTCCACTGCTATTTGTAATATTATAATTCCCATTTATATCTTTACAGCAAACACTATAGCTGTATTCTGTTCCGTTCGGCATTTCAGCATGCGCATCACTATAATTGCTTAAATGTAAAATATCAGTATATCCTGCATATGCTCCAGAACATCCGCCATAAACAACAGCACAGCTTAGATTTCCAACAATCGGAACATCTCCCAATGGCGCGAACAGGCTGCCAAATGAAGTTATAGTTGTATAAACAATTTTCTTGTCTGTATCAACCCCATTTTCAGAATAAAACCCGCTATTTGCCCAGCTATTATTATATCTCCACACCATTAAGCTTGACTCGCTAACGCTTCCTAAATCACTGCTTGAATAGCTAAAATTCAAGCTCAAGTTAACATTTGTTCCAACTTTAGTGGCATTTACCCACTTGCCAATGCTTCCTTTTCCAGAAGGAGTTGAAGGTGGTGTTGAAAATAAGGACTTTATCGTGCTCCCTCCATTATCAAAAAAGCTGATAGTCAAATTCCCGTAAACAAAAGTCATATTTGCCGCATAATTTCTTGAACCGCCTGTTGCATACCACTCAGAGCTTGAAGAATTAGTTACATTAACTAAATTATTAGCAAAATAATTGTCACTCCCAGAAGCATAGATTGCAGAAGTTGAACCGCTATTCAAGCCCAAAATAATCCCATTCATTAAAAAGCTGTTATTATAAGAAGTGCTTATATAAACCGTCCTGTATCTGTCTGAAGAGAGATTGTTTTTGCTAAAGCTGTTGTTATTCGCTGAATTAGTCAACAAAATCGCGCTTGCAGAGCCACCATAAGAAGAAATATCATTTTCATTAAATATAGACCCTGAAGATAGCTCTATTTTTATACCGCTTCCACCATATGAGCGAATGAGATTTTTTGTTACATTTGAGCCAGGCAATAAAGACGGAGTACTATAAAAGTAAACGCCTGTCCCATTTACATAAATCGAATTATTATAAAAACTTGAATTCGCTCCCGTATGATATATTCCGTATATATCGCTAACACTAGTTCCAGTTATGTTAATAAGATTATGATATATAGATAGATTATTATTTGAATTAGATAAGCCTCTAATAGAAGAGCTCCCGTTTATAAGCAAGTTATTTGAATAAATAAAATCTTTACCTTTTGTACCGCTAAGAAAAATCCCATAACTTCCGGATTTTGCATTTATAGTTATCTTATTTCCAACAAGATTATTTTCTATATCATACGGATTAGAAGAACTAGAAACATAAACTCCTCTATCATTATTACCGCCAAGAAGAGATATATTATTGTAGCTTATGTTTCCGCAATAATAATCAAGATAAACTCCATAATGATTATCAGTTGATTCAATTTCTCCGATCAGGAAAGTATTATTATAAATCGTTAATCCCTTGCCAGCAGGACTTAAAGTTCTGATTCCATAATTATCCTCAAGAACCCCTCGCATAATTATAACATTAGAATCAATTAGAGTTGAATTAGAACCAGATATATATGCGCCATAGCCAACTTTATTATAATTAAAAGTATTTACAATATTGCCCTTCAGATTTGTTGAGTTACTATAGAGTATTTTTATTCCATACCCATCATCATAACTAGAACCGCCTCGCACAGAAAATTCACTATTGGATATATTTGTACCTAAGCTATTAAAGATTCTTGCCCCATAGCTGCCATTAATTACTTTTACATTTGATAACGAATTATCCAATCCTGAAATAATTGTAACTCCGTCATGGCTAGTTATATTAGAAAATTTTGAGAAAGTGCATCCTATTAAGCTTAAATGCCCAACTTCTTGGTTTTCAAAATTCAAAGCATTACAAGTAGGAGATTCGCCATAGCCCCCAAAAGAATAAACAAAATAATAAACAGGCAAAGAATTAACATAATTGTTTGTGCTTATGTTATGCACATAATACTCAATTGATGATGGCGAAGAGATTGCAAGAATTCCGTCAGAATTAAAATCATTAGTTATATTATTGTTATACAAAGAAACATTTTGTGAATTATAAAGATAAACTCCGCTTCCAAAGCCCTTTGATAATCTAATATTATTATTGTAATAGAATCCTTTTGTTGCTGAACTCAGATAAATTCCGCGTATATCGCTTGAATTTTCAGATTCACCTGCAACATTAATAGTGTTGTTATATACAGATTCATTATTGCCAAAACTTGCTACCTTTATCCCATAAATTCCGATCCTGCCATTAACTTCAATGGCGTTTGAGTGCAATTTTGTATTGTCATAAGTATGCCCTTCCCTGCCAATCCCGATTACATTGCTATCTCCTTTTGCATAGATATGGTTATATGAAATAGTTTGGTTATAATCGGTAAGGGATATGCCGTAGATATTTGAGCCAGAGCAATTTAATATAATATTATTTATATTTGCATATGAATAATCCGAACTAGAAGTAAGGGTTATCCCGCCAGAATAATCCCCGCATCCAATTAAGCTAATGTTATTGTAAATCGCATCAGCCAATTTGGAAGAAATAAAATATACCGCATTGCTCGAAGCGCTATTTAACAAATAAATCTCATTTGAATCAACATTTGTTGCGTCAGAAAGATAAACTTCAACAGCCTCACAATTAGCAGAATTAGTTAAATTAATGGTGTTATTAAAAATCCCCGAGTTATCAGAATTTCTAAGATATATTGCATCGCAATTGCTCCCTGATTCTATATGAATCTTAGAATGTTGCACATTAATATACTGATTCTCGCCAGAATCAAAATCAGAATATACCCCTCTATTGTAATTTCCGCTTGCATTAATATAAATTGAGCTATAACTTATTTGAACATCTGAGCTCTCGTTTATATAAATCCCATAATTATAACTTCCGCCAAATCTCTTTCTTATATTGCAATTCAAGATTTGAACATTAGAAGCATTATTTACGAAAATGCCGTATTTATTGCTTGTTTCGCTTGAATTTCCGAATTCTATCTCATTTCCCTGACAATCAATCACGACATTATTGGCATTGATTACAATGCAGCTCCCATCAGAAGTTATATTCTCGCTTAGATAATAGTCTCCTGACATTGAGATTTCTCCACAATAAGGGATATTTGTTTGCTGAATCTCAAACATCCTTCCTGTCTTGTTTAAGATTGTTGTTTCATTAGAAACGCTTTCATTGCTCGCGCTCGCATTAATTATCTCTTCATTTCCTTGGCTCTCATTTGTCTGATTATTTTCAGAAACATTTGCATAGGTCTCATTATTCTCATAAACAGGCTCTTCAATATTAATCTCCTTTTCTAAATACAATCCTTTAGAAGGAATAGAAAAAGATAGTGTATAATTCCCAGGTTCTTCAAAAGCAAAATTAAGATTATCCTCTATCTTAAAAGCATAATCTCCTTGCGCAAGATAATAATCTGAAATTTCTTCAGTAGTGCAATTCTCAACAATATCATAAACGCTCTCATTTGTGCAAACATTTTCAATTATAGTTTCGTTTTTTTCAGAATCAAAAACCTCTTTTTCTGAGCAATTTTCAATCAGTCTTTCAACAGATAGGTTTTCACATTTTTGTATTACACTAACATTTTCAAAGAACTTCTCATCATTATTCACCAATTGCCACACATTCATGCTTTTCCCTAACACTTGCTCATTATCCTTTTTAACCGAAAAAACAACGCTATCTGTTTTTGAAAGATAATCCCCTTCCTCAACCGAAAGCTTGATTTCACCTGTCAAATTCTCGCCCAAACCATATTTTTCATTAATTTCCAAAACAACATTCCCGCTAAGATAATTGTAGGTTAAATAGCCGATAAGAATAAATGCAAAGAGTATCAAAACTGAAATTGTCAATTGAATTCCAAATGAATTTTTATTGCTCCCCTGTGGAGGATTAGTTCCGATATATTTTGTCTTTACCTTGCCATTTTCCCTATAAGATTCATAATAATAAGGCCCAATTAATTTCCCATTTTTGCAAATATATTTCTTATACACCATTCTTTTTTACAAACTATGTAAGGTAACACTATTTATAAACTTATTTTTTTAACAAAAGTTGCATTACTTATTACATTGCATGCCATATTACACCTCTTTATATCAAAAATTGCCTCATTATTTGTTGCATTACACCCTATAATTAATAACTTTTATTTATGAGGTTACATTACATCATGCAAAAAGCTTTTAATACACCTTAAACATAAAAGAATATGGGAAAAAGATTAAAGATTCTTGCTGCATCAGACATTCATGGAGAGTCAAAGATAGCCAAAGCTCTCGCAGAAAAAGCAGAAAAAGAAAAAGTTGATTTAGTAGTCCTATGCGGTGATATTGTTGGTTTTAAGGAAACAACCGATATTATCAAGCCATTTAAAGAAAAAAACCAGAAAGTCATAATTATTCCTGGAAATCATGACACAATCGCAACAGCTGATTTCTTGGCAAAATTATATAATATAACAAATATTCACGGATACTCTGTAAAATATGAAAACGTCGGCTTTTTCGGAGCAGGAGGAGCAGATATAGGCCCAGGCACAATATCAGAAGACGAAATTTTTAAAACGCTGAAAAAAGCACATGCTTCGTTGAAAGGCATTGAAAAGAAAATAATGGTAACCCATATGCACCCTTCCAATAGCTTATCAGAATTCTCAGGGTTCCAGGGAAGTAATGCAATAACAAAAGCAATCAAGGAATTTCAGCCAGACATTCTTATTCATGGGCATATCCACGAAGGAGAAGGCATTGAGGAATTAATAGGCAAAACACGAGTGATAAATGCAGGAAAAAAAGGTATCATAATTGAGATTTAGAAGCAAAAACCAAAGTTATTTTGCTTCTTTTTAGGAAGAAGACGATTTATTTTAAATATCAGCCAGATGTTTTAGCTCCCCTATATAAAAGTCTTTTACTTTAAAATGTTCATCCAATTCAAAATAGCTAACTGCACAAAAACTAGTTTTAAAATTAATGCTCTCCTGCGCAGGTAAATTTAATAAAAGAGTGATTAAATCTGAGATAAATCCTGCATGCGAAACAATTAATAAACTTTCAACTTTTTCTTTTTGTAGCCTTTTGTAAAATCTCTTTGCTCTATTATAAGAATCCATTCTGTTTTCTCCGCCTTCTGGTTTAAACTCGTCTTCAGATAGACCAGAATTTTCAACAGCTTCTTTCCATTCTTTTCCAGATTTTCCTTTAAAAACACCTAATTCTTGCTCATTAACCTCAGAACTAAATTCAATTTCACACTTATGATATTTTAATATTGGCTGTAATGTCTCTTTAGTCCTCTCTTTGTCTCCGCAAATTATTTTATCAAATTTTATTTTTTTAAAAAATTTTGCAGTTCTTCTTGCCTGTTCTCTCCCAATTTCAGTTAAGGTATCTTGTTTCTCTCCGTGCCCTCTTTGTGCATGCCTCAAAAGATAGATTTTCATATTTTAATATCAACACCGTTCATTATAAATTAACGCATTTCTAAAATATTATGGGTTTGCAAGAAATGAACATTAATTCCCGCTTCTTTAATTAATTCAAAATACCTGAAACATAAGAATATTAAGCCCATGTTTAGACTAAACAAAGCAAAGCAACAATAAAGAATATAAAAAGCTCCTTTAATAGTATAATGATATAAAATGGCAGTAGAATCATTCCTTCCGCAGTCTAATTCAAAGATAACTGTAGAGAAAGCTGTAAAACCTAAACCAAGAACAGAGGACTTAATAACAATAGAATCCCCTGGCAAGCCGATGCCAGCTTCCCTAATAGAAAAAAGAAAAAAAGCAAGAGTCAAATCAACAAAATCCAAAGCAAAAAATACGGCAGAACCAAAAGAATTGACAAAAAAAGACTCTATTCTTATAATAACAGAAAAGCCCCAAGCAGCACAAAAAATAGCAAATGCCCTCGGCGATCCAAGAAAATATTCAGAAGATGGAGTTTCATACTACGAGCTAACCCGAGACAATAACAAAATTATAGTAGCCTCTGCAGTAGGGCACTTGTTTAACCTAACTTACTCCTCTGGACAAAAAGGCTGGCCAATCTTTAAGTTAGAATGGGTCCCGTCTTATGAAAGGAAAAGCTCTGCATTCACTAAAAAATATTTTGACATGCTGAAAAGATTATCAAAAAGAGCAAAAGAAATAATAATAGCAAGCGACTATGACACAGAAGGAGAAGTCATAGGCTGGAATATTCTCAGGTTTATTTTCAAGCAAGGCTCTGCCAAGCGTATGAAATATTCAACATTGACATCAGATGAGCTGCAAAAATCCTATGAAAATCCTCTCCCAGAACTAGATTGGAATCAAGCTTATGCAGGTGAAACAAGACATTATATTGACTGGCTTTATGGAATTAATCTCTCAAGAGCTTTAATGTCAGCAATAAAGAAAGTAGGCTCTTTCAAAATCTTGTCAATAGGAAGAGTGCAAGGCCCTGCTCTAAAAATAATAGTTGATAGGGAAAGAGAAATAGAAAAATTCAAGCCTCAACCATATTGGCAGGTTTTTGCGCTATCAAATAACATAGAATTCATCTATCCAAAAGACATTTTTAACAAAGAGGATTTGGAAAAATTCAAAGAGATAAAAGAAGCAGTTGCAGAAACAAAAAAAGAGGAAGAGCACATAACCCCTCCGGTGCCATTTGACCTAACAACATTGCAAACAGAGGCATATAGGATTCATAAGATATCGCCTTCAGAAACATTAAAGATAGCACAACAGCTCTATCTTGATGGAATTATTTCTTATCCAAGAACATCCTCCCAGAAAATTCCTCCTGCAATAGAACCAAAGAAAATTCTAAAGAGATTAGAAAAGCATTTTCCTCAAGCTAAAGAAGCAGTCAGGGAAAAGCCAATAGAAGGCAAAAAATCTGATCCAGCCCACCCTTCAATCTTTCCAACAGGCGAATTCAAGGAACTAGATGGCAAAGAAAAACAACTCTATGAGTTGATTGTAAAAAGATTTATCTCAACATTTGCAAAAGACGCAATCATAGAAACCAAAAAAATAACACTAATTCCAACAAATACAAAAGAAAAAGACATTAAATTTGTGGCAAATGGGCTGCAAATCAAGGAAAAAGGTTGGACAAAAGTTTATCCTACGCGCCTTGAAGAAAAAGAACTTCCTGATATGAATGGCAAAGTAAAAATTGATGAGATTAAATTTGAGGAAAAAGAAACGCAGCCGCCAAAAAGATACACGCCAGCGTCACTAATCTCCACTCTTGAAAAGAAAAACCTCGGCACAAAAGCAACCCGCTCATCAATTGTAGATACTTTATTTGAACGGGGCTATCTTGACGGAAAGAGCATAAAGGCTACACCGCTTGGATTAAAGCTCATTGAAACTCTTGAAAAAGACTCTCCAATAATTATTGACGAAAAATTAACAAGGCAGTTAGAAGAAGAGATGGACAAGATTCAGAAAGCAAAGAGCATTCCAGAGGAATTGGAAAAGAAAGAAAAAGAAGTGATAAGCAAAGCAGAAAAAGTAATAACAGATATTGCCAAAGACTTCAAAGCAAAAGAAGAAGAAATAGGAAAAGGCCTGCTCTCAGGCTTGCAAACTCTAAGAGATGAGCAAAGGGAAGCAAATACTTTGATCCAGTGCCCTGTCTGCAAAAAAGGCAATCTAAGAATTCTATTCAATAAAGCTTCTCATAGGTATTTTGTTGCCTGCTCTGCCTATCCAGAATGCAAAACAACCTACACTTTACCGCCAAATGCACTAATAAGAAAGTCAGATAAGATTTGCGAAGAATGTAAATTCCCAAAACTTCTTGCGATAAGAAAAGGCAAGCGCCCATGGGAATTCTGTTTCAACAAAGATTGTCCGATAGTTAAGAAGCAACTTGAAGAATGGCGCGCTCGTCAGGCTAATAAAAATAAAGAGGATAAAGAAAGCGCCCAAGATAACAATAACAATTAGAAGATTAAAGAATTATTTCCCTGTTCTATTATGAGCTCTTACGCTTGGCCTAACTTTCATTGTAGGATGTTTCTTCATTAATCCCCTTGATCTTTTAGCAGCAGAAGTCAATCCCCTTGCAGCCCTATTATGATTTTCAGGCTTGCAAATCCAATTTATTGTTTTGTCATTTTTTATTTCCGGCTTTGATGGATCAACCATTATAACCTCAAAGAAATAATGCTTCCCATCCTTTCCAAGAGAATAAGAATTTAGCACCTCTAAATTAGGATACCTTTTCTCAACTCTCTGCTCAGCAACCCACTGATAATTCATCTTCAATATCTTTCTCTCGTGCTGTTTCCTTGACTTTCTCCCATGAGCATGTCGAGGCCTTCTTCTCCCGCCCCTTAAAATCCTCACTCTGAAAACAACAAATCCTTTCTTTGCTTTATAACCCAATGCCCTTGCCTTGTCTAATCTAAGAGGTTTCTCAACTTTTTCAATTGCTTGCGAAGCTCTCCAAGAAATCATTCTCTCTTTTACAAGCTCCTTGTCATGCGTCTTCCATAACTCCCTCAAATGAGTGTATAATCCTTTTGTCATATTATTCCCTGTAAAAATAGGTTTTTAAAACTTCTGGGCAATTTGAAATAACACAAATAAAGGCCTTGGCATCGCGTTAAAAAAATGCGAATAAGCAAGATTTTTGAGGAATGACATGGCAAACCAAAAGAAAATGCAGAGGCAGCTGCTCTGGAACTCAAGGGCAAATGAAGAAGAGCAGAGCATGAGATATATATTCGTAATTGTAAATGAATCAAGAGAAAGAGAATCCATCAAAAGCAAGATTATTGAGACCCTTGCGCCAGTTGATAATTTTGTTAAAAGAGAAGGAAAATCAGGAGCAAACCCATATTGCTTGCTAGTATTTGACTCACCAAAAAGATTGGAGAATCCCTCATCGATTTATAACGGCGCAGTCAAGAGAGACATCCGCTTATACGAAAGGCAAACAACCGGTATAGACGGCTTAGAAGATTACATTATTAAAGAGCTAAGCAAATAATCAGTTACTTTTTTAAGCTGTTTTATTCTATTATTCTCATGAAAAACAAGAATACTTTTTACATAACAACTGCAATAGATTATGTTAATGCAGAGCCCCACATAGGGCATGCTTATCAAAAGATAGTCGCAGACATACTCGCAAGATGGAATCGCCTTAACGAAAAAGAAACATTTTTCTTGACAGGAACAGACGAGCACGGAAAAAAAATCGCAAACACAGCCAAACAAGCAAGTAAATCCCCTGAAGAATTTGTTAATGAGATGTCTGAAAAATTTAAAGAAGCGTGGAAAGCTCTTAACATAAAATATGACAGGTTCATAAGAACAACAGACAAAGACCACGAAAAAGTTGTTTTGGAATTAATAAAAAAAATAAATAAAAATGGCGACTTATACAAGGGAGAATATGAGGGGTATTATTGCACAGCATGCGAATCATATTACACAGAAAAGGACTTAATAGATGGAAAATGCCCCTACCATAATGTCAAAATAGAAAAACTAAGCGAAGAGACATATTTTTTCAGGCTCTCAAAATATCAAAAATTCCTTCTTGATTTATACGAAAAAAATAAGAACTTTATCCTGCCAGAAGAAAGAAAAAACGAGATTGTCAACAGAGTCAAGGAAGGGCTAAAAGATTTGAGCATAACAAGAACATCTATTGAATGGGGGATACCATTTCCGCTTGACAAAAAACATGTTGTCTATGTCTGGTTTGATGCCCTGATAAATTATTATTCTGCGACAAGGCAAAAAGGCAAGGAAAAATTCTGGCCAGCAGATTATCATCTGCTTGGCAAGGACAATGGATGGTTCCATGCAGTTATCTGGCCAGCAATATTGAAATCAGCAGGCATAGAGATGCCAAAAACAGTTTTTATACACGGCTTCTTGACATTCAATGGCCAGAAGATAAGCAAAAGTTTGGGCAACTCTATATCCCCTATAACCCTCGCAAATAAATATGGCGCTGATTCAATAAGATACTTTATAGCAAGGCAATTTCCTTTTGCAGAAGGCAAGGACGGCGACTTTTCAGAGCAAGCGCTAATTGATAGGCACAACAATGAGCTCGCGAACAAACTCGGAAATCTTGTCTTAAGAGTGTCTACACTAGCAGAAAAATATGGGCTTGAAAAAACAAAGACATTTGAAACTTCTAAGCTAATAAAAGAGGTTTCTTCTAAATTTGACAATTTGGAAATTGACAAAGCATTAAATGAAATCTTCGCATTCATAGACAAATGCAATGAATATGTTCAAGAAAAAAAGCCATGGGAAACAAAAGATGCAAAAGTTCTTTATCAATTAGCATCAGCAATAAAAGATTTCTCAATTCTTTTATCGCCATTTATGCCAGAAACATCAGAAAAAATTGCAGAAATATTTGGTTTTGATATTTCGCTGAAATCACTTAAATCTCAATTAAAAATAACAAAGATTAAAAAGGCACCTGTCCTTTTTGAAAAAATAGAAAATACAATGGCAGAAAAAACACCAATCTCCGCAGAAGCAAAAGAAAACCTAATTGACTATACTGAATGGGAAAAGATTGATTTAAGGGTTGCAAAAATCAAGAAAGTTGAGGATATTCCAAATGCAGATAAACTCTACAAATTAACCCTTGATGTCGGCAGCTTAGGAGAGAAAATTGTTTGCGCGGGGATTAAACA
>Ga0078972_1006739_pt1 | contig 26708 bp, 25 predicted proteins | sample YelNatPaOPGAMG01_FD_67568 | JGI IMG/M metagenome (GOLD analysis project Ga0078972, IMG submission 67568) | Hot spring thermophilic microbial communities from Obsidian Pool, Yellowstone National Park, USA - OP-RAMG-01 (SPADES assembly) (version 2) | ecosystem: Environmental > Aquatic > Thermal...
CGATTTAAAGTACCCAGAATCCTGCCCAATTACTGATGTTTGGCCCGAAAAAATCACTATTCGGCTGGTTTCAGGCAAATCATTTGCAACTATTAAAGACTCTCTACGGAATATCTTTGCTTCCGTCGCCAATCGCTATTTTCTTAAGCAATAAGCTGGTTAATTTATTTTGACCAAGGATAAATAAACTGATTTGATAATCTTAGCCCTAAATAGAATCAACAATATATACTCGAAGCTGGGCAGGATTAATAATTTTCAAATTTATAAGGCTCGATCTGACCGAGGCGAGATTACTGAGTTAATAGAGGTCGAACCGCAGTCAAATGAGGTAAGCGGTTCAATCTCTACGAACTAGACCTCTCCAAACTAGTTAATCGTAAGCCTATTTGTTAGCTGCTTACTCAAATTATCGGCCAGTGGCAAAACGTTAAAAGGCAATCAAAATATGACTTGGAAGAATTTTTTTCAAAAAATAACTAAAGATCTTCTTGTTTCTCTTCTTATTACTTATTTTTTTCTGCTCATTCCGGAGGTCATTTTGCCAGGTATTGTAAGCTCTCACCTCAGCCCTAAATATTTTCTCGCACTTATTTTGGTCATAACCTGGATTTATATTTGGCTGGAAAGAAAAAATCAGCCTCCTCAAGAAGATATCCGCTTCCGAACTATTTCGAGAAATATCCTAAATGTCATTCTCTTTATCATCGCCGCTATGCTTATTTTGAGCCTCTACAAAATGGCTATTTGGGAAATAGTTATAACTGTCATCTTTTCCCTGGCTCTTCTGATCGCAGCAGAAAAAATGCTAGTAGAAGAACAATAAGTGATACTCAGCTTTCAACTAGCCTAGACTCTAAATCTAAAGTAGAGTTGATAAACTGATTGAAGGTGGATGGTATTTAGCAATTTTCAATTTTCAAGGCTCAACCCGATCGAGGCGAATTTCATTCAGATGAATTACTGAGCTATAGAGGTCGAACCGCTTACCGACTGCGGTTCGACCTCTATAAGCTAGTTAATTTTCATTTCAATCTGCCCGAAGTGAACTTCGTTCAGGCGAGTTTTCAATCAATTAACCGTAAGCCTGTTTGAATATCCAAAATAAGCTCTGGACTCTAAATTTGAATCTCAAAACACAATTCTCCGAGGCCTAAATGACCGGCAGAGTATTAGAAAAGTTTAAATTTCAGCTTTTAGCCGAAAAAAATCTATTCAATCCTTGTCCCTTCTCCAATGCCTGTCATTTCAGAGCGCTTGGCTTCAACAATATTTTGATAGCCCATTGAGGCGGCAAGATTTTTCATTGAAAATTCGCGCCGCTGGCCATTTTCAATGAAATAATATTTTTTTCGGTACTTCACCACTGCTCCATTTTGAAAAGGCAAAGTCCCTTTTGTTTTATAAAGCTTGGCAAATTTTGGAGAAACTTTCACGAGCATTGCCGAAGAGAAATTGGCTTTGAAAACTGACGCTGATATTTTTTTCTTAACCCCACTGGATTCTAGATAAAAATAATTCCGACCGCCGGTGGTAATCAGTGTTCCGGTTGGAAAATCTTTTGCGGAAGTAATATCCTCCCCTCTCTCATAAGAAGCCAACTCGCTTTCAGACACTTCAATAAAACGAGAATAATCAATCCAATTTCTTTGCGCTTCCGGGAGAACCAGGAGCCTTTTTTTATTTTCGCTGATAAGATAGAAATTCCCCGCCTCGTCTTTCAAAAAAGCGCCGTTTCGAAAACCAACTTCGCTTCCCGATGGATAGCTTGCCCATTTTTCCTGACTGATTTCAACAAAGTTAGCCGGATTGAAATTGGCAGAAAGAACCGCCGCACTCAAAATCGGCCGAAGAGAGCCGTTTTCCACAATTCCTTTTTGGTTGCTTCCAGAAACTTTGAAGAGTGTGCCGGAGGGATAATTTTCTGAAGAGACGCTGGCTTGCACTTCATTTCCCAAAGGATAAGCTGCCAGCTGAGTGCTGGAAATTTCAACTACCGGCTGTTTAGTTGATCCAGGATATCTTTTCCCTCCGCTTATTTCATAAATTTTTTCGTCTCCTTTGGTTTGATAGGCATAACCCGCATAGATATTTTTCAGGTTGGCGGCGGCTGTTCGAAGGGAGTCAAGATTATTATATACATTTTTTCCCGGGCAAGCCGTGTCGGCGACATCTTTGTGTCCCACAACCGCCGATTTCAATTTTTTGCCGTGAAATTTTATTTCCGCGTTGATTTCAATATTATTGTTCGATGCCAGCCATCCAATCAGCTTCTCAAGAGAATCCAGCGTCTGAGAAGATAATTCTTCCTTGGTATAATCTCCCAAAACCGCGATGCCGATAGAACCTTTATTATAGTTTGTCCCGTTGAAATAAGCATGTCCCCCAATGACACCGTTTCCGCCATAGCGACCTTCAAAAATTGAGCCGTCCTTTCCAATGATATAATTGTAGCCAATATCTCCCCAGCGACGGGTATAAGAATGATAGCGGTAAATTTTCTTGATTTGTTTGGAAGCGCTTCCTTTATAATTGGTTGCCGTGTGATGAATGATAATAACCTCCGGGTCTTCATACTCGGCCGGCCAGATTTTTTTCGTTCGCTTGTCATATTTGGCGTTGGACCAGCTCGAACGAGGGTAAATAGTGGGAATGTTTGTTACAGCTTGTTTTTTTTGAACCGTTCCTGCCAAGACAAAGTTAACCGATGAGGAAACCGTGAAAATAACGGATAGAGAAATTGCGAAAAATAATTTTGTTTTCATTACTGATTGCAAAAATCTTTAATTATCAATCGGTCTTAAGCGGATTTTATTTAGATAGATTTTCAACAAATTTTTAGCCTAGAAATAAGATTATGAAATAAATTCTCAATTCACCTAATAACAGGAATTACGCAGTCTAACTAATTGTCTTATAAAAGCTATAAATAATTTTAGGTAAAGTCTAATTATTCGGACCTAAAATGTTGAATAATTAGCTTAAAGAAGCCAAAGTATCCTAAAAACAATTCATAGTCTCGACAAAATTTACGCTAATTTTTGCTTTACTTAAAGCAAATTATGAAAGCGCGTAAGTCCTGCTAATAAAAATAAAAGATCAAAGAAAAATCAAAGAAAAAGTGAAATGAAATTTTCAATTTTCAAATTTATAGATTTTCAATGTTTGAAAATTGCCATCCTGCGGTGATTCCCCTCTCCCGCAAGAAGCAATTGAGTTTATAGAGGTCGAACCGCAGTCAAATGAGGTAAGCGGTTCGACCTCTACAAACTAGGTAATTTTCAATTTTCAATTATCAACCTGCCCGAAGTGAACTTCACTCAGACGGATTTTTAATGAATTTTCAATTGAAAAATTGAAATTTCATTTCACTTCTCCCAGCTTAGTATCCTCCGCTACATATTGAAAAGTGCACTTTTCGTTGTTTTTCGCGTCAATAGCTTCAAAGGCTTCCGGGGAAAGACCGCCTACTCGGTCGGTCCAAATAGCCGGTCCCGATTCCAAAATTGAAACAACAACCTTTTTTCCGTTTCTTTCATTGGTAACCAGCACCTTTTTCTTTTTGAACCAATCTTTTTTTTCGGAATTTGTGTGAAGGGCCCGAGTTACCCGCTCCCATTTCCCTCCTTTGTAACGATAGACTTGCTGAACTTTATCTCCTTTTTCGTGAGAAACAGGCGAACTTTTGTACCCCCGCTTCAAGCCCTTTAACTTGTCGCCGCTTCTCGATGAATAGCGAAGGTATTCTTTTCCAATTTTCACATAACCTGATTTAGCAAAATCCTCTCCGGATTTCACGGTAATGGCTTTTTCGTTTTTGGAAACATTTTCCGCTAGCTCTGATTCCGGCTCTATCCAGTCAGCATACCCCCAGCGCATTGTCACATAATACCTTTCCTCTTCCTTGTCATTTTTTGTTAGCGGTCCGAAAGATCCATATCCTCCCGCCATTCCATTCTGGCACGAAGGAGGAGTCTTGGTCATTTTATAATGATCGGAAGCCGATTGATTTTTCTTGAGCCAAAGGTGTTGTTCTCGGGCAATTTTTCCGGAATCAGCCGGCAGAGGATATTTTCCTTCAACGATTTTTATGCCACTTTCCGAGCCATTATTGTTTTCATTGGCGCTGCTTTGACTGTTTTGATAATCTTTTATCGCTTTTCGGTATTCGCTCCGGTTTACTTTAGGAAGATATTTCTCCCAGTAGATTGACGGCACACCGTTTCGCTCAAGCATTGCTTGCCACTTTGATTTTTTAGCGGCAGAGGAAAAAGAAGCTATCGCAAGGAAAAGAAACAGAATCAAAAACACTTTCCCTTTTCCCCGCACCCCTAAAAAATTATCATATTTATACGAGAATAATTTTATTTTCTCAAAAAATGAATTAGCCAAACGCAGCCAGTGGCGGGATATTATTCGTAGTAAATCAAACAAATTTATAAAAGCTCCAGGTTTATTTGGCATTGTCTGAGAAATAGCTTATTCAATTATTATTTACCTCCATGTTAATTATAGCATATCTCTTGCCAGCCACAAAAATCCCATCGTAGAGGTTAAACCTCTACGATTACTCGTACCGCAGAGCCTCGATGGGATTGAGAGTCGCAGCTCGGCGGGCGGGATAAAAACCGAAAATAATTCCAATAGCCGCCGATACCCCAAAAGCCAAAAGAATTGAAAGAAGAGAGATTTCCGGAGTAATGTTTAAAAAACTAGATAAAATCCAAGAAGATATCCATCCCAAAAAAGTTCCTACCAGACCGCCCAGAAAGGTCAATACCACCGCCTCTGCCAAAAATTGCAGATTAATATAAATTCTTCGGATGCCGACCGCTTTTCGAAGCCCAATTTCTTTCGTTCTTTCAGTAACAGTTGTAAGCATCATATTCATAATTCCAATCCCGCCTACTAAAAGAGAAATGCCGGCAATCGCGGAAAGAAGCATCGTGAAAGTGCCGGTAACGCTGGTGGCGGTGGAAATGATATCATTTTGGTTCATTATTCGAAAATCAGCTTGCGATGCATCGGATATTTTGTGACGAACAAGAAGAAGATTTGTGATTTGCTCCTGAACGGAAGTCATCGAAGACTGATCGGCCGCCTTGATGCTGATATTGTTTATATAATTGCTTCCCGCCAAAAAATGCTGGGCGGTGGTAAGAGGAATATAAACCACATCATCTTGATTACTGAATCCACTGCCGCCTTTAGCAGCTGTAACACCGATCACTTGAAAATCAATTTTGTTGATGCGAACGGTTTGTCCCACCGGATTGACACTTTCGCCAAACAACTCGTCCCTGGTATCTGGTCCCAAAACCGCTACTTTGGCTGAACTTTTTATGTGTCGTTCAGAAAAAAAGGAGCCAATATTCATTTTGACATTTCGGGTAGTCATATATTCCGGGACGGTCCCAATCACTTCCGTATTGGTATTATTGCCCTTAGCCGCCAGCTGATAGCGCCCGGTAATGGCCGGCGCCACTGCCGCCACCCCATTTATCTTTTTGATAGCTTCCGCGTCCTCCTCCGTAAGCGTTTGGGAGCTCCCCGTCCCTTGACTGATTCCGTTCACTCTTTGCGCTCCCGGCATTATCATAATCAAATTAGACCCAATGGATTCAATGCTTGAGGTAACAGAATTTTTTGCGCCCTGTCCAATTGCCACTAAAGAAATAACCGAAGCAATTCCAATAACAATGCCCAGAATAGTTAAGCCAGATCTGGCTTTGTTGGAAGATAAAGACCAGATTGTCTCTTTTAGTAAATCTTTTAGCATTTGAAATTTCAATTTTTCCCATCCGGGAGATCGCCCGGCGGGTGGCGACTTTCAATCAATGATCAATACTTTAATTTTCAACAAATTAGTGTTTGAAGATCAACCAATTGAAAATCTGCTGAAAATTGTTCATTAACCGTTGGAAATTTTAACTTTGAGTAAAGTCTAATCATTCGGACCTAAAATATTGAATAATTAGCTTAAATAAAATATTTTCCTGCTCTCTAAAACTTAATTCTCTGTGATTATATCTTTCAGACATATTCTTCGAGATAGCAGATGATTTTCATGCCAGAAACTTATCATTTCTGGTCCGATATTTAAAACTTTACCCTAGCTTTTTTACTACTTCTAGACTCGTCCTTTTCTAACTGGCCGTCTCTTATGGACAAAACGTGCCTTGCATATTCCGCTACCTCCATTTCATGCGTTATAATCACGATCGTGTGCCCCTGTTCATTAAGCTCCTGAAAAGTTCTCATTACTACCCGACTGCTTTTTGTATCGAGATTTCCAGTCGGCTCGTCAGCCAAAATTAGGGAAGGATTGTTAATAAGCGCCCGCGCAATAGCCACTCTTTGAACTTGCCCGCCGGAAAGTTGGTTGGGAAAATTGCGGTAAAGTTTTTCTTCTTCGAATCCCACTTGCCTCAAGCATTCCCTTGCCCTTTGTTCCCGTTCTCTTTGCGACAGGCCGGAAAAAAGAAGGGGAAGCGTAACATTGCGAAGCACCGTTGTTCTCGGCAAAAGATTGAAGGACTGAAATACAAATCCAATTTTGTTCCTTCGAAGGTCCGACAGTTCGTTGTCGGAAAAACTTGAGATTTCTTCTCCTTCTAAAAAATATTGGCCGCTGGTCGGTGTATCAAGAGCTCCCAAAATATGCATAAGAGTCGATTTCCCCGACCCTGAAGGGCCGATAATGGCAACAAATTCTCCTTTCTCAATTTGGAAAGTAACGCCATCCAAGGCAACTGTTTCAATTTCACCGTTTTTATAAATTTTCTTGAGATCTTTGCACTCGATCATGAAATTCTCTACAAATAAGCTGTGATGCCAATCTACTAATTTTATGCCAATCAACTAATCACGAATGTTTATTCGTAGATTCGTGATTTGTAGATTTGCATTCATTCGTTGATTTGCATCACAGCTTTATTCGTAGCCAGTTAGTCCGGCCGTCCCCCGCCTAAACCCGGAAGTCTCAAGCCGCCGCTGCTTCCGCTTTTACTGCTGGATTTTGAAGAGGAAGAAGAATTAGAAGAGCTAATTGTTTGTGTAATAACGTTTTCTCCGACGTTGATACCGCTTATAATCTCCGTGCTAGTGTCATTTGCCACTCCGATTTTTACCGCTTTCCGCAACGGCGAACCATTTTCAAGTACCTCCACATAATCGCCATTCCCGTCATTTTTCACCGCGCTTGACGGAACAATCAAGACATCTTGCTTTACATCGGTAATAATAGACGCCGAGACGCTCATTCCTGGTTTTATTCGCTTATCAAGAGAATCAAAGCCAATAATAACATTATAATTTACAACTCCTTGCGTTATGGCGCCGAGCGAATCTATTTTTTCAACTTTTCCAGAAGTTTCCAGCCCGTCCAGCGCTTCAAATTTGAGAATTGCTTTTTGGCCGATTGAAACATTGGCAATATCAATTTCATTTACTTGCACCTGGGCTTTCATCGTCCCAAGATCGCCAATAATAATCGGAACTTGCCGGCTGCTTCCCGAAGAAAGTTTGCTCAAATCATCTCCGTTTTTGATATTCACCGCATTTACCGTTCCGTCAATTGGTGAAACCACTCGCCTTTCAGCCGCTTTTGATTTCTGATCAGTCAAATCGGCTTGAGCCGAAATAACGCTTTGCTGAGCTGATTCAACAGAAGCAATTGCTGCTTCAAGTTTTTGTTTGAGAGCCGCCCTATTTTTCGAATTGGCTTCTTTGAGATCAACTTTAGCCTGCTTTTTCGAGGCTTTAGCTGATTCAAGCGAACTCAAAGCTTGTTCATAGGAAGCCTGCGCTTTCGCCACACTGACCGAAAGATCGTCATTGACAATATTGAAGAGAAATTGACCCTTTTTGACTTTGTCTCCCACATTGACGGCCAAATCGGAAACTGTTCCGGTAATTGTCGGGTCAATATTGGAACTTTGATCCACAACAACATTTCCGCTTGCCGAAATCGAAGAAGTGAGCACTCCATATTCTGCCGTCGCTGTCATATATTTTGTCTGGGGACTGCTGCTTTGTTTTTTCTTGTAGTAGTAATATCCCCCGACTACTACTATAAGAACGAAAGCCGCGATGATATAGGATTTTTTTAGTTTCATAACAACTCCTTATGTCATCCCGCACTTGATGCAGAATCCAAAAAATATCAAGCATTGCGCAGAGAAACTGGATCCCCGCTTTTGCAGGGATGGCAAACAAAGGATTATTTAGTTCTGATTATTATTACTGTTATCAAATACCCGAATTAAATCCGCATTAATTGTTCCATTATCGCCCGGCTTTCCCATTACAACAATTTGATCGTCATTTTTGAGATCATTAAGGCTGATAGTGTCCCATCCGCGCTTGATGAGGGTTTTGTCAGTGACTGAAATTGTATTTTCCTGTCCCCCGCGGTCTTTCAAAATAATTTTATTGTCCGCGACGGAAATAATCGTTCCGGCAATTCCATGCGCGTTCCGAAATCCACGCCCCTCAAAACCGCGCATCATTTCCCAGGGACCGCGATCTCTCATCATTCCCATTGGTCCGGGGGGGCCGCCGATAAAATTGCGTTCGTAATTTTCCCCGAATTTATAGGAAAATCTGGCTTTTTTGAGGCCAACCGCCACCCCGCCGGCAAAACTGACGAAAGCCACGAAGAAAAACCCAACGACAAGAATCGCGATTTTTATTTTTTTCGAACTTGCTCCTCCGCAACAGAAATTTTTTTGTTTTTCTGCCGGATGAGCGCTTTTTGTTTCCTGCACTTCATTTTTTTTTGTCTCTTGCGTGTTCATATGATTTCTAAAGCTTGGCTTTGAGGAATCCCCCGTAAGGTTCGACCTTGAGGAATTTCGGCGACTTGTTCGCCGAAAGGGAAAGGTCGAACCTTGATCAAAAAGCCGAGCTTTTATGTTAAATAATTATAATTGTTATTTGAGAAATAAATTTTCAGCGAAACCATCAGCAAAAACACTGGCGCGAGGAGAGCAGCCAGATGTCCCGCCGGAAAAGTTTCCAGAAGCGAAAGCGAAAATTCCCCAATATGCTTGGCAATAATACCCGTGTCAGAAAACATAAGTTTCAGTAAACTCCAAAATTCGGATTTCGCGATCTCATCCCAGAGATTTATCGCCGCAAAAGCAAAAGTGCCAAGCGATCCGAGCGTCAGCGCATCCGCGAAAATCATCCTTTTCTGGGCTTGCCATTTTTTGGCTAGGATAATTTTTTGCCGTATTTTAGCTTCCAATTCCGCCGAAGGCTCAATATTTTCCAGTTTTTTGAAGATTTTTTGAAGATTTTGGGTCATATCTTTAATACGATTAACCTGGCAAAAAGGATGCAAACATAAAAATACATTACGAAAGCGATAGCAGACGTAATGTCACATTCTATTAACATCGCATTTTTTAGTAAAAAATTACTAATTCTTCCCTAATCTTGGAGATCAGAAAACAACAATTTTATTTTCAAGAATCCCCTCTGATGCCGACTTTTGATGGTATTGTAGGGTTCGCCCAAAATTTCGGCGATTTCACGGAGAGAAAAGTCTTCTTTATAACGCAAAAGTAAAATCGCGCGGTAATGCGGCGGAAGTTTTTGGAGAATTGCATCTAATTCTTCGACGATATTTTTTCGCTCGAGAATTTCGTCCGGCAAAAATTCATCGCTGGATATGTTTTCAAGAGCGTTATTTCCTTCTTTTTCTTCAAATGCTGAAAAGGGAATTTCTTTTTTCTTTTTGAGCCAATCAAAAGCCGCGTTTTTAGCAATCGCAAAAAGCCAAGTTTTGAAATTTTTGTTTGGATTATATCGCTTGATATTTTTCCATGTCTTCACGAATACTTCCTGTGTCAAATCTTCGGCTGTCTCACGATTACTCACTAACCGAAATATAAAATTATAAATCGGCTTCAGATATTTTTTTACCAGCTCCGAAAAAGCGGCTTCCTCGCCGCTCAGATATTCTTGGATTAATTTTTCATCGCTTTTACCCATAACTGCCCCGTTAAAAATATCAATTTAAAAATATCAATTTAAAAATATCATAGGTGTCAAATATATCCATATGGATAAAAATGACACCCTCATATCTGCAAAGATTAAATTCCTACGACTTCAATTCCTATGACCTCAATTCCTACGACTTCAACCACTCAAGCGTTTCGCGGGCGCATTTTTCCCAACTGAAATCTTTTGTTTTTTCCAATCCTTTTTTTCTCAACTTATCCCGCCAGTTATCATCCTCAAGAACTTTTTTCAATACTTCAGTCAAATTTTGGCTTGAATAAGGGTTAAAAAGGACGCCGGCTTCACCTACAATTTCGACAAGACTTGAGTTATTCGCCGCCACGACCGGCACCCCGCAAGCCATCGCTTCCAGCGCCGGAAGGCCAAAGCCTTCGTAAAGAGACGGCAAAACAAAAACTTGAGCCCCTTTGAGAAGAGCCGGAAGATCTTTGGTTTCAAATTTTCCAGTTACTATGATATTTGGGTTATCTGTAACCTTTTTCAGAAAATTCTCAAACAACCAGCCCACATCACCCGCCACTACCAGCCTCAGATCTTGATAAGCTTTATTTTGGCGCAAATTCTCAAAAGCTTCAACCAAAACATTCAAATTCTTGCGAGGCTGAAGAGCTCCAACATAGATGATATATCTCATCGCTGGTATTTGGTATTTGGCAGTTATTTTTCTTATTTTCTCGTCGGAGATATCTTCCCTAAATATCTCTTTGTCGTAACCATGATAAATGACTTTTATTTTTTCTTCTCGAATTTCAGGATAAATTTTCAGCAAATCCTTTTTAGTGGAGAAAGATACCGCGATTAGCTTGTCAGCTCGGCGCGCCGCATAGTCCGTAAACCAATTCAGCCGGCAAAGATCCCTCCTAGGAAAATGATCTGGAAAAAACTTGAAAGCTAAATCGTGAATTGTGACAACAGTTTTTGTTTTCCGGCTTCGCAGATAAGGCAAGGAATGCATCGGCATCCAGAGAACCTCCGGTTTTTCACGAAAAATTTCCCATCCGAACCGCGTCTGCGTCCACCAAAAAGGAAATTTTAGTCTCTTGATCCTATAATTTCCAAATATCGGGAAGGTCAATTCGGGATTAAATTCGCCTCGGTGATAAATCAAAAATTGGTCTTTTTTATCCAAAAGACCAAATTTTTTTAGCAAATTCAAAATATAAATTCTTGTGCCGTCAATTCGGGAATGATCCAAATCAGCGGCATTTATGGCAAGACGCATTCCCTAAATTTATTCTTAGAATCTAAAAAAACCGGAAAAATACAACTGGCTTGTTTATGAGGCTTTTTAAGCTTGCTGCCTGCTTGCCCAGATTCCAGCCGGGAGTATTATGCATCGGAAAATAAAATGCTCTCAAAAAGATCTATTACCCATAGGGTAAAGTCTAATTATTCGGACCTAAAATGTTGAATAATTAGGCTTAAATAAAATATTTTTCTGCTCTCTAAAACTTATTCTCGGTGATTATATCTTTCAGACATATTCTTCGAGATAGTTAGATGATTTTCATGCCAGAAACTTATCATTTCTGGTCCGATATTTCAAACTTTACCCACACATAATGACGATCGTTGCTAGGTGTAACATCTTTTATCAATCATCCGAAAATTTTTAACGTTTACGTTTTCGCTTCCCCGTTCCTGGAATATATCATCCAAACCAACAAATGAAGCCTCTCGAGCTTACCTGCCTCGTTGGCAGGCAAGCCTGCCCGCCGGGCTAGAAGTGTTGCTGGCGCTCGCTCAGGTTATTCGGCAGAGGAAGATAAATCTAGATCTTTAAGATATTTTCTGAAATTTTCTTTGACCTCGGGATGTTTTAGGGCAAGAGTGATCGTCGCTTTAAGGAAATTAAATTTATCACCGGTATCCAGCCACTTGCCATCTATTTCGTAACCATAAATCGGCCGATTTTTTTCCAACATTATCTCAAGCGCATCAATAAGGCGAATTTCGCCCGATTTGCCCTTGGTCATATTCTCAAGAATTCCAAAAATCTCCGGAGTTATGATATATTTTCCAACTGCCGCAAGATTGGAAGGGGCTTCTTCCCGCTTTGGTTTTTCAAACAGTTTTTTTATTTCTATAATGCCTCCATCAAGACTAACGCCATCAACCACGCCAAACTTATCAACTTGTTCCCACTCTACTTGGCTCAAGCCAATCACTGGATCATGGTACTTTTCAAAAACATCTATCAATTGCTTAGCAGGAGAAAACTTTTTTTTATAGTCATAAAGCGAATCTCCAAACATCACCAAAACCGGCTCGTTTTCTCCCACTACATGAGAAGCGCATTTGATCGCATGACCATCTCCCAGAGGCATTGGCTGACGCACATAAGTAAACTTCGCCAGCTTCGATATTTTTCTCACTTCTTCCAGAAGATGGTGTTTGTTTTTCTCAACAAGATTGTACTCAAGCTCAAAGGAATGGTCAAAGTGATCCTCAATCGCATGTTTTCCTCTTCCTGTCACAAATATAATTTCTTCAATCCCGGCCTCCACTGCTTCTTCTACCAAATATTGAATAGCGGGCTTGTCAACAACCGGAATCATTTCTTTGGGCTGGGCTTTTGTTGCTGGAAGCAAACGAGTTCCATAGCCAGCTACGGGTAATATCGCTTTTTTGATTTTCATAAGGCCATATAACCATCAGGAGAAGGCTAGAATAAGGCTCTCTAGGTTTTACCTAAGTTGTGTCAGAAGACAAGCCTATCCTCAAAACCACAGGGTCGCTGAAGAGATACGCTCGTAGCATTCTACAGAGGAAAATAAAAAACCAAAATGCCAATTTTATCTAGCCAAGCCTATGGAGTCTAAGATTTATGAAAAAAATTAAAAATAATGAAGACTTACAAAAAAAACTTTAGCTCCTAAACCAGATCGTTGTTTTTTTAAAAAAAAGGGCATTAGTCCGATCCCGCTTAAGACGCATAGGATATTCTGCCAAGGAGGATCAGGAAGCGAAAATATTGTTTTTTGCCAGCTTCGGCTAAATTTTCTTGGCGGGCTAAGAGCTTCTTGCCGATCTTTTACCAATCCTCCCTAATAAATTACCCAGCCACATCAAGCGGCGGGATATTATTACTTCGTAACTAATAATTTCTTGGAAAGTTCTTTCATTTCTTCGTTGAAGCTCTTAATGGCTTTTTCGATTTTTGGATCAAAATTCTCATAAAGTTTTTTTTCTTTCACAATTTGGCTGGCTTCCAAAAGAGTATCAAAAGTTCCCGCATCTAACCATTCCCCTTTCAAAGGAGTTACTTTTAGTTCTCCTTTTTTGAGATAAAAATTCATAATCTCCGTTATTTCAATCTCCCCTCGAGCAGAAGGTTTGGCTTTCTTGGCGACCTCGCAAGCCCGCCGGTCAAAAATATAAAGGCCGGGAATAGCATAGTTGCTAATCCACTTTTTTGGCTTTTCCACAATTTGAATTACTTTTCCAGATTCATCAAACTTCACTACTCCGTAGCGCTCCGGATCAGGAACCTTTTTGGCAAACACATGCCCCCCTGATTGGAAATTTTTTATGTAATCAGAAAAGTTATCCTCAAATATATTGTCGCCAAGAATCATCGTTACATTGCCTTCATCAATGAAATCTTCTCCCAGAATGAAAGCTTCGGCAAGGCCTCGCGGCGCGCTTTGCACTTTGAACTCAAGGCGGACCTCGTGGCGGTCAAAAATCGGACCCAATAAGTTCAAATACTGACCAGCTTCTCGAGGAGCCACAATAATCAAAATATCTTTGATGCCGGCTTTAACCAAAGTATTGAGCGGATAAAAAATCATTTGCCGGTTATAAATCGGCAGAAGCTGTTTGGAAGTCGTATGGGTAAGTGGAAAAAGACGGGTGGCTGTTCCACCAGAGAGAATAATTCCTTTCATTTTGAGCCTAGCCATACTAGCCATATGTTTGTTTTAGGGCTTGAAAATCATAATTATTCTTCAAATATTCCTGAAGGGCTTGCCGATAGTGTCGGAGAGGTTTGAGTTTGGTATTGAGAAGCACCGACGATTTTGGTCTTTTAGCCGGTCGAGGAAATTCGGCTGAGCTTACGGGAATAACTTCCACTTCTATTTTGGCAATCTTGAAAAGTTCCCGGGCCGCCTCGTACCAGGTGCAAGGACCTTCATTAACTACATGATAAATCCCAAAAGGTATTTCTTCTTCAATTATCTTTTTAGTTTCCAGAGCCAAATCGGGAGTATAAGTAAAGCAACTTTTTTCTTCATCTACCACTTTGAGAGTTTGGTTGTCCTTAGCTAGCTGAATCATCGTGTCAAAAAAACTGCGCTTGGACATTGGGGAACGGCCGGGCTTGCCAAACAGCTTTGAAGTTCGAATGAGGTAAAATTTGTCCGTATTTTTTTGGACTTCCTCTTCTCCCAGAAGCTTTGAGCGGCCATAGTTGGAAAGAGGTGCCGGTTTGTCATCTTCTTCATATTCGCCTTTTTCGCCATCAAAAACATAATCAGTTGAATAGTGAACAAGAGGAGTGTTTTTTTCTTTTCCGATTTTAGCGAGCTTTCCTGGACCATAGCCATTTATTTTTTTGGCTAGCTCGTATTCTATCTCATCTGCTTCACATCTATCCACCGCGTTGTAGCCGGTGGCATTCACAATTGCTTGCGGATCAACTTCCTCTACAACCTTGCGCAAACTTTCCTCCGAAGTAATATCCACCTTATCCCGATCAAAGGCAAAAACATGCCAAAGAGGATCTGCTTCAAAAACTTTGACCAAATCTTGTCCCAGCATTCCGTGAGAACCAAGAATAAGAATTCTTTTTATGGCTGGCATTTCTTTTTAATTATATCTTTAATATGCTCTTTGAATTTCACCTGTTCGGCTAGCGAATTTTCCAGCTCTATAGAAATTATATCCGAAAAATACCTTAAAGGAAACTCCTTTAGGTAATCTAACTCGGAGATTTTTGAAATAAAATGAGTATCGTAAATAAGCTTTCCTTCCCATAAAAAAGGGATTTTTCTTATCCCTGAGATATGATTGCAGCCAATCGGGTATTTGTCCAGCAATTTTATTCTTTTTTGGTATCTTTTGGGAAAAAGAATTTCTTCACTCTTGAGATGAGCCAAGTCCAAACAAATTCCAGCCACTTTATGTTTCTCAAAACTAGCTTCGTCAAACTTCTCATTTCTTATTACCCGATATAAATTTTCAATAAAAATTATCGGGCGGTATTGAGGATAACGATCAAGAAAAGTATAGGCTTTGGGTCGAGGGTGAAGATTAAAAACTTTTACCTTGTATCTCCTGATCAGATATTCTATTTCTTCTTCACTCATATCATCGTCGCGAAGATGAACATGGGGAATACTTTCCAAGCCTGTTTTTTCAAGAAGCGTATATAGCCTTTTTCTCTCTTCAGGACCCAAAACCGTCGGAAAAAGAGCAATTTTTTTGATTTTCAACTTGTCAATTTCCGCCACTTTTCTGGTCCAATGATTTTCTTTTTGCCCGGTGGTAGTCAGCCCAAGCAAAATTTCTCTATCTTTCTCCATATTGTCTTTGATAGTATTCTAAATATTCTCCACTTTTTATTTTCCGCCACCAGTCTTCATTTGCCTTGTACCACTCAACCGTTTTTTTCATTCCTTCTTCAAAGCTTGTTCGCGGTTCCCAGCCAAGCTCCGCTTTTATCTTGGAAAAATCAATAGCATACCGTCGATCATGGCCCGGCCGATCGGAGACATATTCTATCATTTCTTCTCCTTTTCCGAGAAGCTCCAGAATTTTTTGGGTAATTTCAAGATTGGTTTTTTCGCAATTTCCGCCCACGCAATAAGTTTCACCAATTTTTCCCTGATGGATTATGAGATCAATCGCCTCGCAATGATCCTCTACATAAAGCCAATCGCGAATTTGCTTGCCGTCGCCATAGAGAGGGACTTTTTTGTTTTCCAGTAAATTGGTGATGAAGAGCGCGTGCAGTTTTTCTGGAAATTGATAGGGACCGTAGTTATTTGAGCAGTTAGAAATAGTAACAGGAAGACGATAAGTGTGATAATAAGCTTTTACCAAATGATCCGCCGCTGCTTTGGAAGCGGAATAGGGACTGCGAGGCGCATAGGAAGTTTTTTCATTGAAAGGAGGGTCATTGGGACCCAGATGACCATAAACCTCATCGGTGGAAATGTGATGAAATCTTTTTCCGCCGTTTACTTTCGCCGCTTCGAGCAAATTGTGCGTTCCAACAATATTTGTATGGATAAAAGCGGCGCTGTTGAGAATAGACCGATCAACATGCGATTCCGCTGCAAAGTTTACGATGGTATCCGCGTCTTTTACAAGCTCATTCACTAAATCTTTGTCCGCAATATCCCCTTTCACAAACTTATAGTTCAGACTTTTCTCAATATCTCTCAAGTTTTCCAAATTCCCGGCATAGGTCAAAAGATCAAGGTTGACAATCTTATACTCCGGATATTTTTTGATCAAATAGCGAATGAAATTGGAGCCGATAAAACCAGCTCCGCCGGTGACTAATATTTTCATGCGATATGGAGGGAAAATTTATGCATTTTTATTTTTTCCTAAGACTAAGTCTTAGGAAAAAGGTGATTTAAAATCTTTGAAAAACTGAAGTTTGGAATCTTTTTCAGAAAGAATCGGGTTTTTAATCGGCCAATCTATTTTCAAATCGGGATCATTCCAAATAATTCCCGAATCCGCTTCCTGAGTATAGAAATTGTCCACTTTATAAAGAAAGTCGGTATTATTTTCTAGAGTAAGAAAAGCATGGGCAAATCCCCGCGGGACAAAAACCATTTCGAAATTCTCAGCTGACAGCTCAAAGCCTTCCCATTTTCCAAAAGTTTCTGAATTTTTGCGCAGGTCCACAATCACGTCGTACACTTTCCCTCGCGTCACTCGCACCAGTTTTGCCTGGGCATAAGGCGGCAGTTGAAAATGCAAACCGCGCAAAGTTCCTCTTTTTAGGGAGAGAGAATGATTGTCTTGAACAAAATCAGCCTCAATTCCCTTTTGGGCAAAAACTTTTTTATTCCAAAATTCAAGAAAAAAACCTCTTTCGTCCCGAAAGACTTTGGGTTTGATAAGATAGGCTCCTTTTAGCGAAGTTTCAACAAATTCCACTGATTTAAAATTTGACAAGAGCCCGACTCTTGTCAAGGCTTTACCTTTTAAGTATGTTTATATTACTCCAAAAGGCGAAAAAAATCAAAATCCGCCGCCTTGCCTAAGAACACATTATTAAAGGTAATCGCTTTTCATAAAATGTCGTTTAAAAAAAGGACAAAAATGAAGAAAAAAATCTCCTAAGATGCCATCTTAGGAGAACTTTAGATAAATAATTCCTATCTTTATAATTCTCCCCGCATCAACTTATTCAGCCGCTCTTTTACTTCTTCGTCTGTTGGTTCGCGATATTCAGGTTGAGAAATATCCTGAGCATCCGCCACTGGTAAATTGTCCGGCGCGGAGCTAAGTGGGGAAACTGAGTTTTTTTCTTTTTGAGTAGGCGCTTTTAGCGTTGACTCGGGAGTGATTAAAGGAGAAGGTATTTCTTCTTTCTTTTCGGCTGATTTCGCAAGATCTGGCTTTGCTGGCACCGGTGAGGCGGGAACCGGTTCGGAAAAAGTTTCTTTCTCTTCCTCGCTTATTCTCCTTTTTCCTGCCGGAAAAGATCCAAAAAAAAGCCAATAAAGCCAATAAAGAATGACTCCGCCTCCAAAACCCCAAAGAGAATTTTTTCGCAAATCCGGCTCCACATAGCCCGCTGAAACTTCCGGCTCACCAACCAGCTTGTATTTGAAAGGCGATCCACCATAAAGATCGCGCGCGTATTCGTTCACCTGAGAAGGAATTTTGACTATCAGGTCTTCAATAGCGGGGATATCTTTTTCTTTGCTCTTAAACTTCACCACAACTATTGAGGAATTTCTGGCTACTTCCGCTCCGACAAAATTTGATTGAAAATTGTCAAAATAATTTTTCTGAAAAGTGTCGCTGTTTATGATCCAGGCTGTATTGCCCACTTCTGCAGCCAAGTTTTGGGCAGCGGAAACCGGCTGACCGGAAGGAAAAACAACAACCCGGCCCGTCACTCGCCAAAACTTGGGCAAAGCTAAAGAAATAGCAAAAACCGCCAACGCTGCCAGCGCGCCGGACAAAAGAAAATTAGAAACAATTCTTTTGAAATCAGAGGCGTTTGACATAATTATTTACTTCTATCTTACAAAATTCGATTGCGGCGAGCAAAACTTATTTCCCGCTGAAAATCTTTCCTTGACTTTTCTTCTGCTGCTTCAAGATAAACGGTTTCTATTTCTGCGGCAATCTTATCCCAATCATAATTCTCTTTCACCATCTGGCAAGCCTTTTCACCTATGGCTTTGACTTTAGCGGGACGATTGATGAGATATTCTAGTTTGCTCATCAAATCAAAAACATTTCCCGTCCGGAAAATAACCCCATTTTCCCTAACCACAGAAGTATTCTCTTTTATATCACTCACTACCGGCGCCAGCCCTGCTCCCATCGCCTCAAGAAGCGCCAGCGAAAGCCCTTCCGCCCGCGAAGGCTGGACGAAAAGATAAGCATTTTTATAAAGCGCGGCTAATTTTTCCCCTTTTTGGACCCCGGCTAGAATAATATCCTTTCGGCTGCGAACTAGAGATTTTATCTTTTTCACATAGTCATCCGTGTAACTGCATCCCCCCGCAATTACCAATTTCCAGTCGCGGTCTATCTTTCGCATTGCTTTTAAATTCACAAACGCTTGAATAAGAGTATGAATTTCTTTGTGCGCCACCAAGCGGCTGACCGAGAGGAGGTATTTTCCGCGCTTGAGGTTCCACTTTTTGAAAAGGCTGAGAGAACCGGCTTTCTTGAACAAGGTAACCCCATTGGGTATCACCCAAGAATCTTTTTTGTATTTTTCCAGCCCATAATTTCTCAACTCCTCGGTAACCGAAATTGTTTTGTCGGGAATTCTGAAAGTAAGATATTCCCCCAGTTTTAAATAAGCCCGAGCTAAAAATCCCCACTTTTGGTGCTTATAATCTTGGGACTGATAGGTGGAAATAATGGCGGTTTTTCGGCTCGCTAGCTTTGGCAAAAAAGAAAGAGTGGAAGGTCCCAGAGAGTGATAGTGAATCACATCATAGTTTTGAAACAAAGCGTGCCAAGTGGAAAAAAAAGTGTGAGTAATAGCATCCAAATGCTTCGTCTTGACAGAAGGTAAATGAATCAAGTTCACTCCTTTATATTTTTTCAAATTGCGGGGTGTGTAATGATTTCTGACATAGACAAAAACTTCGTGACCGCGTTTCGCCATTCTCACTGCCACTTCATCAACATATCTTTCTACCCCGCCAATGCGAGCCGGTATTCCTTTTTGTCCAATGAAGGCAATGCGCATACTAATAATAATAATTTGTAATTTGCAACCGAAAATATCCGAGCTACAAATTGCTGATTATCGATTACTGATTACGGAACCACATAAAAATTCTGCGAATTGGAACTGTTCACACCATCCGTTACATAAACCGAATAAGTCCTGTCTCTTTCCAAATCTGGAACTACAACTTTTATCCATTTTTTTGTCCGAGAGGTGATTTTCCCCGGTGTTTCGCCAAAAAAAACAGAGATATTTTTTGAACCAAAATTCTGTCCAGTTAATTTCAGCTTGTCCCCCGGCTTTCCTTGATAATTATTTGATCCGCTCAAATTCTTGATCCGCCACAGCTCGGGCCCGCTTCTTTTCACAAAAAATTTCTGAGAGCGAGTGCAGTCGTCGTATCTTTTGCATACTCGCACCTTGTGAGTTTTTGTTACTTCCACTTCCGGAACACGAATCACGATTTTCTTTTTGCTCCAGCTCAAAATTTCGGCTCTAGTCCAATCATCAAACATCACCTTCCCTTTTTCGCTGCCGAAATTTTTTCCAGTTATTTTCACTTTTTCTCCCACTGTCCCTTTATATTTGGAAAGTCGGTAAAGAACTGGTTTACTTCCCGCTAAAGCCACTGAGTTTGTCAAAAAGCCAGCGACTGCCGCCAGAAGAATGATTTTTTTGGCCGTTTTCATAGGATTAATTTTACGAATTAATTTGACCTTGTAGTCTAACAAAGAGAACGAAAAATGTCAATAATTTTCTCTCCGTAGCGCTCCGGGCTGAATTTTTCTCCGGAAAACTTGATTTGAGAAACTTCTCCCCTTGCGTACTGAGCAACTTTTTCTTTGAATGCTGAGCGATTTTCGGCCAGATAGCCGTTTTCGTTGTTTTTGATAATTTCCGGATAGGCTCCCACTTTGTAGCCAAGAAAAGGTTTGTTGTTTTCAATTGCCTCAAGAGCAATCAGTCCAAAAGTTTCCGGAAGGCGAGAAGCTGATACAACAAATTTGGAATTTTGGATTATTTTTTCCAGCTCGCTAGCCCTTTTGAATCCAACGTATTTTATGTTGGGATAATTGGGAACCTCGAAATCACTGTCTTTGTTTCCAGCCAACACAAGCTGCGTCGGCAAATCTTTGAAAATTTCAATCAACTCGTCAACATTTTTTTCCTTTGAAACCCGGCCAAAATAAACCGCATAGCCTTCCCGCCCCTTCGTAGAGGTTAAACCTCTACGATGGGCAAAATGAGGCAGGACTTTGATTTTTTCAGCTGGAAAATGGGCTTGAATCAGAATATCCTTCACAAATTGGCTCGGCGCAAGAAACAAGTCAATATTTTTTTCATAGATTTTCAGCCAGCGGTGAAAAGACACCTCAAGCGTGCCAAGAAGACTTTTGAGATAGGATTTTTTGACGCATCTTTTGGCAAGGCAGTGCCAATACTTACCAGAGGCGCATTTTTGGCAATAAGGCTCTTCGCAATTAAGCAAATAATTTGGACAGATCAGTTTCCAGTCGTGAACTGTCATTACCACGGGAGTCTGGCGCTTTTTGATTTCTGGCAAGATGGAAGGTGAAATTTGGTGATAGATATTGTGAATATGGACAATATCTGGCTGAAACTCATCAAGAAGCGCGGAAATTTTTCGCCGAGCTTCAAAAGACCAAAACACTCGCCAGACTCCTTTGAACTTATTGAAAAAACTGCCCTTTTCATAATCCACTCGGCTTACGAAATATTTTGACCATTGACTTTCTCGATTTTCCGGGTGATACATTGAAAAAACCGCCACTTCTTCTCCTTTTGATTGCAAAAGCTTCACTAAATCAAGAAAGTGCTTGTCAGCTCCGCCGCGGACGTGATTGAATTTGTTGATTTCGAGAATACGCATAGTTTACGAAATACGAATAGAGCGAAATACGAAAATTAATAAAGCGTTCTTCTCTCTTTTGTATTTTCAGAAAATTGTCTCTTAGAGTTCGCTAAATTCGTGTTTCGTAACCCTCCCAAGGTTAGCCAGAAAAAAATTCCCAGCAAATTTGTTTCTAAATAGGTCTGAAAAAGAAAAGCAATGAGATAATTCACAAACAATGCCAGAAAAACCACCTGCAAAAAAGCAGTCTCATTTAGCTCCGGCAAAGTTGATTTTCTCAAACCCGAATAAACAGGCTTGAAAAGAAGCCAGAATATCGCAGATATTAAGGCTAGACTCCATAACCCCATTTGAATAAAAATAGTGAGAAGAGAATTGTGAATATTCCTAATTTCAACAAAATCCCGGTATTTTGTCCCAATTTCAACCGAAATTTTTTTCCCGTAGCCAAGGCCAAAAAGAAGAGAATACTGGAATTTCTTCCAAGTGCTTTGCCAAACCAACCGGCGCCAGTTGAGACTTTCGTCAGAACTGACTTGAGCCGTGGAGACAAATCTTTTCCCTGTTATCCCAATAATACCGGAAAAAGTTTTAGCAAGACTGGAATGAGGAAAAAGAAAAGAAAGATAAGCCAAAACAATCAAAAGAACCAGAGCTGCCAAAAAGTAGTGAAAAAGTATTTTCTTAAAGCGGCTTTGGCTTTCTTTAGGCAAAAGAAAGTAAAGAACAATTACTGAAATGAAAAGGCTTATCCAAAGATGACGCATAAGAGAACCGATAATGCCAACTAGCCAAATCGGAACGAGCGCCAAAGACCAAGAGCAATTCCCAGAGAATATTCCTGGGATATTTTTGAAGCTCGCTGAACAATAATGAGATTTGTCAGTCCCAGCTTTGCTCCTTGCTGTTTTATTTTTTGCGCAAAGCACGGCTAGGGAAATCAAAACCGCCATCGTGAGATAAAAAGCCTGCGGGAAAGCCAAAATCCGCGCGCCGGGCGTGGAAAGCGGCGTGAACTCGGTCCACAGTCCTTCGCCCCGGAAAATCCCGATGAAAATGAAAATTGTGATCACCACCGCGCCGGCAATTATGAATTTCAAAAGTTCAAACAATTTTTCCTTATCGTTGAATAAAAAAATAATTGCGAAATAGAACAACCCATAGAAAGCATAGTTTTTGAAAGTGCTGAAAGCAATCGCCGGATCAGCTGAAAGAAAAGAAACGCTGACAAAAAAATAAACCGCGCTGGCGAGAAAAAATATTGCAACTAGCCAATCAATTATTTTAAGCTTATTTTTTTGTAGGTGTCGGACACCTACAAAGATGGATCCTAAAATCACACCGAGGAAGAGAATATCCAACGGATAAATTTTATACTCCGTCCGATTCCAATAAACTGGAGCAAGGGTAAAAAATCTCTCAAAAACGAAAGTGAGAAAAACGATCGCATAGACTCCGGAGCGCGGATAAGCAACCGCCAGCGCGAACCCCAAGACAAGCGCAAAAAGATAAAGTGGCAAATTGAAGCCAACCAGAAAATTGGCAAGAATAAAAAGCGAAACTGCGGCGATGATGAAAATAGCGGTGGTGGTTTCGGTAATTTTAACTAAATTCTGGTCCGCAGCTTGGATAGATTTTTTAGCGATATTTAACATCTTCTAAAACCTAAAATGACCTCTTATACTATCAAAAAATAACAGATTTGTCAAGTGATTTTGAGGCTTATATAAAGGAAAAATTTCAATCGGAGGTATTTTGAGCTTGAAAATTTTGGGATTTTTTGGAAAAATGGCTCAAGGAGCGTGAGTTTTTTAAAAAGACAAAGTTCAAAAAGGAGGAAGAAATGCTAAGAATTTTTTGTTTTTTGGGAGTTTTTCTTCTTTGGAACGTCCCGGCTTGGGCTTGGGAGGGTGGTAAAGTTATTATCATCAATCAAGCCAACCAAACTGGAGCCGCTTACGAGAATGGAAGGCTGATAATGAGTTTTCCTGTTCTTTCGGGAGACAATGAGACTCCCACCAGAAACGGTACTTACAATATTGAGAGAAAAGTCAGAAATTATTTTTCTCGCCGCTATCGGGTACCAATGCCCTATTCTCTTTTTTTTGATGGAGGAAGGGCTATCCACGAAGGATGGGTACCCAGGAAGCTGAAAGACCGGAAAGAAGAATGGGCAACCCATGGTTGTGTCCATGTGGAAATGCCGATTGCCAAAAAATTATTTCAATGGGCGGAAGAGAAGAAAACAAAGGTAATCATTCAAGGAGAACGTTAGTTGGATATTTTTCATTTCTCTTCTGCTGCTCCTAAAATTCTTTTCAAAAACTTGAAACAATAAAAGCGAGTAACTGAACTCGCTTTTTTACTTTGTTGGAAATTTAGTGCCATAAAATGAAGCCCTCGGGGCGTCCCTCTGTAAAGGAAATAAAAATAAAAAGAGCCCCACGCCAGAAGCTCTTTTATTCCTCCTTTCGAGCTTAAAAATTTGGCGTGAGGCTTAGATGGCCGGGGTCCGGCCGGGTTTTTACTTAACGATCAGGCAGCAGCCCTTGGGGTTGCTGCAGTCGATGCCTACCCCAACCAGTTTGTAGGGGCCGCCCGAGGCCATTTCTGGGGTTATGAGCAGGTATTTTCCCCCGCTCACCACCTGGAACCTCCGCCCCTGGCTGAGGTCAATGGCCATCCCGGGAGCGCGATCGATGCGCTCCCAGTAATACCGTTCGAGGGTTGCCCCCTCGATACCGGTAACACTGATTGTTGCCGTGTTACCGGTCACGGTGGCCACGATCGTGGCACCGTGCGGCAGGAAAGTTTCAGCCGAAGCCGGCATGGCCGCGAGTACCGCCACCAAAATCAACAAAGCAAAAACCTTCTTCATAATGCTTTCCTCCTCCCCCACTTCCTTTGAGCGGGGATTTTTTTGTTTTTTAAAAAACTTTTCTAGTCCCGGTTTGGGTTACCTTCCTGATTGGCGGGATAGGCTCCCAGCTGGAACTATATTTTAATACACCATGAACTCCTGCTGGCATTCCTGCCAGCTAGGAGCTATTGTTGCCGGCACCGGTGGTAATGCCGGCTTTCGGGGCTTTCGGGACGGCGATTTTTTGACTTTCTTCTTCTTTTTCGCCGCCCTTTTATATTTTTTCACCTTTGCCTTCTCCACGCAAGGGGCGGGAGGCGAAGACTTAATTTCCTTTACGGTAGGTTTCGGCGGGACCGGGGCCACTGAAGCCGCCGCCGTCGCTTTCGGGATGTACGGATCCCACGGGATCTCGTAAATCCCGAATTCGGCCCGAAGCTCGCGGAGCTTCATCAGCACCCGGTAGGGATCAACCCAACCAGTGTGATACACGCCCCGCTTGAACGGAAAGTAGCTGAAACGGTAACCAATTCCGTCCAGCATTTCCAGTTGAACTCCCAGGCCGCCCCCTTTGGGTTCGTCTCCGGTCCGCGAGAAGAAATGCAGGAATTGCGGACCGGCAGAAATTTTGGCTATATCGTAGGGGGAACGATATAGCACCGGGAACAACCAAGCCAAGATAAAATCGTTCGTCTTGGCTAGGGTCCCCATTTTTGCCCCTGACAGCAAGGAACCAAACTTCCCGTCCTTGCCCAAGGGGAATCCCCGACACCACAGCTCCGTCTGCCACTCGAACATCCAAGGGTGGCGACGGTCGTGGTGGTAGCGACCGCGATCCAGCTGGTCGTAGCCCCACCAGAAGGCAAAGCGGCTGTCTGAACCGCCCCACCGGTGGCGAGCCACCAACTCAGCCGAACCGCCGATTCCAAGGAAATGACCGCGACCGCAGTAACCCGCGTCGGTCCGGTATTTCCAGAAATCGGCCTTATGCGACGGCCCCCAGTTAAGAGTCGCGTTCGAAGCAATCTCCCCTCCAAAGAGATGGAGGTAAGAATTGGAGAACGCATACTCCGCATTAAGGGCCGGACTCCGGAAAACGCCGCCGCCCGACGGCCACTCGGCCCGCTTGGGCTCGAGCCAGAAGCCAGGCCAATCATAGGCCTGGCGGTAGCCGGTGGGCGGAGCCAGCTGAATCTGGGCTAAAATGTCCTCGATTCCAGCCGCTTGGCTGGAAGAGGAGATGCCGGAGCTTACCATTCCTCCGGCTTGGCCCTGACCAGCCGCTCCCCTCCCAGTCGCAGAGGAGCTCGCGAGCGCATTGCCAGTTTCGTAAAACCGCTGGTCGCGCTCGAAACGCTCAAGCCCACCTTTCAACGTGCTCAAACAAGGCACGTTGTGGCGGGTGTCAAACGTCGCGGTAATTGCCGCGACTCCGACATTGAGCGCCGCCCCGACTGGCTGGGGAGGGATTCCGATCGCCAAGCCACCGTTATTCGCAAAGCGTTGATGCCACCGCACCAGCGAGGGCTTGGCGTAAAGTTTTTTGAAAGCCTTTATATCAACGGGGGTATATCTCACCCCGTCAGGGCTCTGTGTTTTTTTCCAGCCGAGCTTCTTGGAAACCTGCTCGGCCTCGGCTGGATTCACGGTCGCGTGCTGGACCTGCTCCAGCGACGCGCCGTAAGTTTCGGCCAGGAGCGCTAGATGCGCCGGGTCGCGCTCTAGCCACATCCCGCTAACGAGCTTCTTCCAAGAAGTCGTGGCGGGATTCCATACGACCAATTCTCCCCGCTTCCGCCCGAACAAGCGGTTGTTATACCACCTGTCGGAAGCCAAAAGCCGAGAGCCGGCTTCAACCGGCTCTTCAAAAATCACAACAGCCGGTTGCTGACCATTTCTCCCATCCGGGCCTGCCGGGGTGATTTTTCCCCGGACAATCCGTCCGGATGACGGAGAAACAGCGACCACCCCCCAAGTTGCTCCCTTTGAAAACTTCGGGAGCGAGGCGGGGAGAGCCGCTACCGCCACAGTCGCATTTCCCTCCGGACGCTTAACCGAATACGCGTCCCGGGGCTTGGCAACTAGTGGCGACTTCCAATACCGGCCCCCTTCTTCGGGGGCAATATTATCCGACCGGTGAAACTTTGACAAGTTTACCGTGTCGGTAAGGAAGTGTGCTTCCTGATCCATATATTCGAAGCACACTTCCGTCCCCCGAATATAAATAATCCGGGGGGACCGGTAGCCTTGGGCCTCGAGGCGAGAAATCGCCTCGGGCTCTGATATGGTGGTCTCCGAGGCGGCCCCTGCCCTGCCCGAAAGCAGGACAATCACCGCGGCTGCGAGGACCGCGGTCGCGAAAAACTTTTTCATTACAACCTCCCGCGACCTCCCCAAAGGCCGCTTTTTTCCAAAAAATTTTTCAACTCCACCCAAAGCGGAGTTTTATTTCTATTTTTAAGGGACAAAAATCACTCATTGCCCCTCCTCTTTTTGCGGCATTTGGCCATTTGGCTTGGATACCGCCAAAAAAGGAGAGACAGATCAATATA
>Ga0078972_1006740_pt1 | contig 26706 bp, 23 predicted proteins | sample YelNatPaOPGAMG01_FD_67568 | JGI IMG/M metagenome (GOLD analysis project Ga0078972, IMG submission 67568) | Hot spring thermophilic microbial communities from Obsidian Pool, Yellowstone National Park, USA - OP-RAMG-01 (SPADES assembly) (version 2) | ecosystem: Environmental > Aquatic > Thermal...
GCGGCGGGGGGGGGGGGGGACAGCCGGATGTACCCGGGACCGCCGAAAGCCCCCCCCGGCCCCACGGCCCCCCGGGCCTCTTCCAGCAGGATTTCCGCCGGGTCGGCCGCGGCCCCGATGACGCGGCCGCCGTAACTCTTACCAAAAAACGAAGCCACGGACACGAACACGTAAAAGGCCCCCTGGGGCTTGTGGCAAGTCAGCCCCGGTACCGCGGCCAGCCCCTCCATGATCAGGTCCCGCCTCCGGGCGAAGGTCGCCACCATCTGTTCCGTTGGCTCCTGGGTGCCCTCCAGGGCGGCCACGGCCGCCGCCTGGGCGATGGAAGTGGGGTTGGAGGTGGCGTGGCTCTGCAGGTCGGCCATGGCCCGGGCCACGGCGGGCGGCGCCGCGGCGTAGCCGATGCGCCAGCCGGTCATGGCGTAGGCCTTGGACAGGCCGTTGACCGTAACCGTGCGCTCCTTGATCTCCGGACCCAGGGAAGCCAGGGAAACGTGCCCGGCGCCGTCGTACACCAGTTTCTCGTAGATCTCGTCCGATATGGCGGCCAGGTTCCGCTCGACGATGACTTCGGCCAAAGCGGCCAGTTCTTCCCGGGTGTAGACCGCCCCGGTGGGATTGGACGGAGAGTTGATGATCACGAGACGCGTCCGGACGTTGCAGGCCCGCCGCAAGGCGCCGGGATCGAGCTTGAAACCGGGCCCGGTCGCCACCGGCACCGGCACGGCGCCGGCCAGCTTGACCTGCTCGAAATAACTCACCCAGTACGGCACCGGCAGGACCACTTCGTCGCCCTCCTGGCAAAGGACCTGCAGGGCGTTGTACAGGGAGTGCTTGGCGCCGCTCGAGACCACGATCGTCTCGGGCGCGTAGGTCAGCCCGTTCTCCCTTTGCAGCTTGTCCGCGATCGCCTGGCGCAGCCGCAGGGTGCCCGCGACCGGCGTGTACTTGGTCTCGCCCCGCCGCAGGGCCTCCACCGCCGCCAGCTTGATGTGCTCCGGCGTATCGAAGTCCGGCTCGCCCACCCCGAAGTTCAGCACCCTGACTCCCTGGGAAGCCAGGGCCTTGGCCCGGGCGTCAATGGCCAGGGTGGCGGAAGGGCTGATGTTACGGGCCCGCTGGGCCAATCGCAGTGTCTCCATCATGCTGAAAACGAGGCCCCCTCTTTTGTTCCTCCCGGTTTTCGTCACCACTCCCGGAGTGGGTCCGGCCTCCCGACCCCCGTCGGCCAACGGGGGACCCGGGTAGTGGAAGCATCTTCAACCGCCCCGGCGACCCACACTGCGTGTGGGAGCCCGGCCGAACCGCCCGCCGGTAATCACTCCACGCCGGTGCGGTCAGCCGGTGATCTCGCCGGCGAACACCTCGGTACCCGGACCGGTCACGTAGACCCGTCCGTCCGTCCCGTATTCCAACTGGAGCTCGCCCCCGGCCAGGCGCACCTTCACCGCGCGCCCGGTCCGGCCGGTCAGGAAGGAACCGACGGCCACGGCGGCGGCCCCGGTGCCGCAGGCCAGGGTCTCCCCCACGCCCCGCTCCCAGACCCGCACCCGTACGTGTCCACGGTCCTCCACCTGGACGAATTCCACGTTGGTCCGCTTCGGGAAGACCCGATGGTGTTCCAGGCGGGGACCCAGGGTGGTGACGGGGGCCGCGCCGACGTCGGGCACGAAAACCAGGCAGTGGGGGTTGCCCATGGACACGGCCGTCACCCGCAACGCCTCGCCGCCGGCTTCCAGGGGTTCGTCCAGAACGCGCCCCGGCGGTCCGGTCATGGGGATCTCCTCCCGCTCCAGGCGGGGTTCCCCCATGTCCACCCGCACCATCCCTCCGGCCAGGAGGGAAGCCGTCTTGATCCCGGCCAGCGTCTCGACCGTCACCGCACCGGAGGCGCCTAGCTCGCGCAGGTAGTTGGCCACGCACCGCACGGCGTTGCCGCACATCTCGGCCTCGGAACCGTCCGGCTGAAAGATGCGCATGACCACGTCCGCCGCTTCCGAAGGCAAAAGGAGCAGCAGACCGTCGGCGCCGATGCCGAAGTGGCGGTCGCACCACGCCGCGGCGGCCCGTGCCGGGTCGTCCGGAACCCGGCCCCGGCGGCCGTCCACCAGGATAAAATCGTTGCCCAGCCCCTGAACCTTGGTGAACCGGATCATACCTTCCCGCCCCGTTCCCTTGGGATCTTTCCCAAGATTATAACATCCGGCGCCGCCTTTGTCTATTTTTCCAGGAAAAAGACGCGATTCCTTCTTCAGACCTTGAGGTAGGTGACCCGGCGCCCGAATCCGGCCTGCCACAGCCAGAGGGCCGCCCCGGCGCCAAGGGGCGAGGCGGCCACCGCCAGCGTCACGGCCAGCTGCGGGGGCGCGAGCGGTACCAGGTGAAAGACGGCGGCCAGAGGCGGTGCGTAGATGACGAACAACTGGAGCAGGGCGCACAGGCCAAACGCGCCCACCAGTTGGGGGTTGGCCAGAAACCCCGCCTGGAACGGGCCGGCCTCTTCCGAACGGCACACGAACACGTAAAACAACTGATAGAAGACCAGAGTGTTGAAGGCCATGGTCCGGGCCGCGGCCAGGTCCGTACCGGCGGCCAGGGCGCCGGCGAACACGGCCAGGGTGCCCAGTCCTATCCCCAGCCCCCCCCTCAGGATGCGCTTGCCCAGCCCCCGCGCCAGGATGTTTTCCCGGGGAGGGCGGGGGGGACGCGCCATCAGACCGGCGGCGGGCGGATCGACCCCCAGGGCCATGGCCGGGAGGCCGTCCGTCACCAGGTTGACCCAGAGGATCTGGATGGGTAGCAGGGGCAGGGGCAGGCCGGCGAGGGTGGCGGCCAGCATGACCAGCACTTCCCCCACGTTGCAGGTCAGGAGGTAGCGGACGAATTTGCGGATATTCTCGTAGATGGCCCGTCCCTCCTCCACCGCCGCCACGATGGTGGAGAAGTTGTCGTCGGCCAGCACCATGGCCGAGGCCTCGCGGGTGACGTCGGTACCGGTCCGGCCCATGGCGATACCGATGTCCGCTTCCTTGACCGCCGGTCCGTCGTTCACACCGTCACCGGTCATGGCCACCACCTGGCCGCCCCTTTTGAAGGCCCGGACGATGCGCAGCTTGTGTCCCGGCGAAACCCGGGCGAAAACGTTGATCTTGCGCACGGCCCGGGCCAACTCCTTGTCGTCCAGGCCGTCCAGTTCCCGCCCGGTCAAAACGTTCTCCCCGCCGGCGGAAAGGCCCAACTCGCGGGCTACGGCCAACGCCGTGGCCGGGTGGTCGCCGGTGATCATGACCGCCCGTATCCCGGCCTGCCGGCAAACCCGGATGCTTGCCGCCGCCTCGGGCCGCGGCGGGTCCATCAGGCCGGCCAGGCCGGCCAGAACCAGGCCGTCTTCCACCGCCTCCCGGTCGCCCCAAGGCGCCGTAGCCGGCAGTTCGCGGTAGGCCAACGCCAGCACGCGCATGGCCTGCCGGGCCAGGGCGGCGTTTTGGGCCGCCAGGGTCTCGCGCGCGGCTGGGGTCAAGGGCGCCACCCGGCCGTTTTTCCGGTAGTGGGTGCAGTAACCCAGCAGGACGTCGGGGGCCCCCTTGACGTAAACGACCAGGTTCCCGTGGCGCCGGCACACCACCGTCATGCGCTTGGTTTCCGGCTCGAAGGGGAACTCGGCCACCCTGGTCTCTTCCCGCGCCAGTTCTTCCCGCGTGAGGCCGGCTCTCGCCGCCAGGGCCAAAAGCGCCCCCTCGGTGGGGTCGCCGCTGACCCGGAAGGAAGTGGTCTTGTGCCCCGTGACCCGCTGGACGAAACGGCCCGCCGGCACGAAGACCCGTTCCAGGCTGGCGTTGTTGCACGCTACGGCGATGCGCAGGGCCAGGGCCCAATCGGCCGCCGCCGCCTGGGTGGCGATACCCCCCCGATCCTCCCCTTCGACGGTGAAGGGCATGCCGCCGACAAAGCCCTGCCGGACCGTCATCCGGTTTTCGGTCAGCGTACCGGTCTTGTCCGAACAGATCACGGTGGCGCAACCCAGGGTCTCCACCGCCGGCAGCCGCCGGATGATGGCGTTTTTCCTGGCCATCCGCTGCACCCCCAGCGCCAGGGCCACGGTCACCACCGCCGGCAGGCCTTCGGGAATGGCCGCCACCGCCAGGCTCACGCCGGTGAGAAACATTCGGTAAAACGGCTCGCCGCGGAAAACGCCGGCCGCCACCACCACGGCGCATATGAGCAAGCAGGCGCCCAAAAGCCATTGGCCCAGTTTGGCCAGGCGCGCCTGCAAGGGGGTGGCTTCCACCCGTCCCTCGGATATCATGGCCGCCACGCGGCCGATCTCGGTGCGCATGCCGGTTTCCACCACCACGCCCCGCCCCCGCCCCCGCGCCACCACCGTGCCGGCGAACAGGGCGCCGGCCACGTCGCCCGGCGTCGCCCCGGGCGCCGCCACCACCCCCGCCTTCTTGACCACGGGGGTGGATTCACCGGTCAGCATCGCCTCCGTGGCAGCCAGGCTGACCGATTCCAGCAGGAGGAGGTCGGCCGGCACAATGTCGCCCGCCTCTATCAGAACGATGTCCCCGGGCACCAGGTCGCGGGCCGGGAAACGGTCCGTCCGGCCCTCCCGCACCACCCGGGCCTCGGGCGCGGCCAAAAGGCGCAGGGCCTCCAGGGAGCGTTCCGCCCGGACCTCCTGGAAAAAGCCCAGACACGCGTTGAGCAGGACGATGACCAGGATGGTCAGACCATCGGCCACCTCACCCAGAAACAGGGAGGTGGCCGTCGCCGCCAGCAGCACCAGGACCATGAAATCGCGGAACTGGTTGAGAAAGGCCAGCCACGGCCGCACGGCCGCGGCGGTTTCGAGAACGTTGGGGCCATACGCGGCCAGACGGCGGCTCGCTTCGCCGTAATCCAGACCCCGCTCGGCGCTGGTGCCCAGCTTCCGGAGAACTTCACCGGCCGGTTGGGCGTACCATTGCTCCCCCAAAAGGCCCGCACCTCCCGTTGCCACACTGTTCCAGCCTATGCGGACAACCCGGTAAACATGCCCGTCCCGGATTTTCGGCGGGCCACGGTCCGTCTCCCGTAAAGTCGCCGGGCGATTGTGCCGAAATGATCTACAGACCGTTGGCGTCCGGACCGCGGAGCCGACGCGTGTTGATCAGGAGGGTGTTGCCGATGTCTCTCGTCGCCAGAATGCGGATCGGTGCCCGCATAGCGGCGGTAATGACCGTCATCTGCGTATTGATCGTCTTCATGGCCGTTTACGGCCTGTACAACCTGAATCAGGTCCAGGGGCGCGTTAACGACCTGTACACCGGATCCCTGGTGTCGTCGCAGAACCTTTCCAACGCCGAACTGAATTTCGAGAAATTCCAGACCACCCTCTACGCCCACGTCGACACCACCGACCCGTACCAGATGAAACTTCTCTACGGCGATGCCACCGGCTATTACGCCAACACCCTCTCCTACCTGAAGGAGTACCGCTCTGGCCGGCTGACGGACCAGGAAACCGGCAAGCTCAACGGACTTCTCTACCAGTTGTCCCAATACCGTGACCTGGCCGAACAGGTGCTCCAGGAAAGCGCCCTGGGCACCCCCGCGGGCAAGGCAGCGGCCTTCCGCACCCTGGCCTCGGCCAGCGCCGGCGGCAGCGACAGCATCGGCCAGACCTTCACCGACCTGCAGGTCCTCGCGCGCAGCAAGGCCCAGGGTGCGGCGACCCAGTCGCGCAACGACTACGGGCGCACCCGCCTCATTTCCGCGGCGGCCGCCGCCGCGGCCCTTCTGTTGTCGGCCGCCCTGGGTTACCTGCTGTCCCGCGGCATAGCGCGGCCCCTGGGCCGTCTGGACCGGGTGGCCGGCGAGATCGCCGGGGGCAACCTGGCCGGCAATGTCGACTTGCCCCAGGGACGCGACGAGGTCTCCTCTCTTTCGCGCTCCGTCCACCAGATGGTCAACAACCTGCGGGAATTCGTCACCCGGATCCAGGAAAGCGCCCAGGTATTGGTCGAAGCATCCCAAAAGCTTTCGGCCCACGCGGGAGAAACCTCGGCGGCCGCCTCGGAGACGGCCGCCACGGTGACGCAAATCGCCGGAACCATGGAGCACATGGCCAAGAACGCCCGGGAGGTCGCCGCCCTCTCCACCCGGACCTCCGAGGAGGCCGAGAACGGACGGCGGGGCGTGGAGAAAATCGCCGGCCAGATGGAGGCCATCGCCGAGGTCAGCCACAACGCCTCCGGCGTGGTGGATACCCTGTCCCGGACCCTGGACCAGGTCACCAGCATCGTCGAACTCATTACGAATATCGCCAACCAGACCAACCTGTTGGCCCTAAACGCCGCCATCGAGGCCGCCCGCGCCGGCGAGCAGGGAAGGGGCTTCGCCGTGGTGGCGGACGAAGTCCGCAAGCTGGCCGAACAATCGGCCGATGCCGGCCGCGATATCAACCAGCTGATCGGAAAGGTCCAGGCCGAATCCCACCAGGCCGTGACCACCATGGCCGAGGGGGCCCGGCAGGTACGGGAGGGTACGGCACTCATGACCGAAGTGGGCGGCAGTTTCAAAGGTATCATCCAGTTGGTGGACAACCTGGCCCAGCGGGTGGGGACTCTGGCCACGGCCACCCAGCAGGTGTCGGCCGGCGCGGAAAACGTGGCCGGCGCCGCGCAGCACCAGACCTCGGCCATGCAGGAGGTATCGGCGGCCACCGCCAGGCTGGCCGCCATGGCCGGCGACCTGAACCGGCTGGTGGGGAATTACCGGCTGTAGCCAGCCGGACGGCCGGCGGCGGGACGTGATTCGCAGCCGCCCGGGGTACGCCCGGACGGCCGGTTGCCGGGTCACCGGTTGCCGGGGACCGACCCGTACACCGACTTGACGGTGCTCCCGGTTGGTTGCCCCGGGGGAAAGACGTGGACGGCTCCCGCAACAGGATGAGTCCGGCCCGTAACACCCGGAGCGGGGATGTTTCCGGAGCTGTTGGCCGGCAGGATTGCCCGGCCGGATGTCCGGGCGCCATTACCGGTTGTAACAGCCGCCTGACCGGCGGGGTGAGGAACGACATCCTTTGCCGGGACCTGCCCCGTGGCTGCGAAGATTATCAAGGAGACATACAACAGCAGCCCGGCGCCTGAGGAGGCAAACCAAGGAAAAGCGCCTTCCTGGCGGACGATCTTTCTATACGCTGCGCCTATCAGGCCTATGACAAACAACAGCCCGAAGACGAAGGCCAGCGAACCCATCGCCGCATCGACCCCTTTCGCTCGCTCCCCCCTGGGAGATCGCCCATGCCGGCGATCAGGCACGAGGGTCTATGGGCGATGTTTCCACGTTATCCAGGTCGTTTCCTGCTTCGGGAACCTGGGTTTCAGGAAGAACCGGTGCCGGGGAATCTGCCTCGGCCCCCGGCACCTTCCCCTCCTTGCGGTAAACCACCCCGGTCATTTCCGCCACCAGATCGCGTGAGGCGTCCTCCACCCGGATGCGGTAGAGACCGGTGCGACGGGTGAGGTTTTCCTCGCGGGCGGTGGCGGTCAGGCAATCGCCGGGACGGGTGGCCTTGACGAAGTTCAGGTTGATGTTCAAAGCCAGGGCCGTCCGGCCGTGGGCGTTGGAGGCCGCTGCGAAGACCACGTCGGCCAGGGTGAACACCACCCCGCCGTGCGTGATCCGGTTGACGTTGACCATGTGGTCCGCCACCACGAGCCGGGCCACGGCGTAACCGGGCCTGGCTTCGAGCAGTTCCACGCCCAGGTGCCGCGCGAAAGGCTCCCCGCCCAGCGCGTTTTGCAGTTCCTCGTCCACTGCGGGCGTCACTCCTTCTTTTGCTCCCGATTGACCCTTCCGGCCCCCGGGTGTATACTCTGACTGTTCAAGCCGACGAACACACATCCAAAACGTTTGTCAGGAGGTGGGGGTCTTGCCTTACGACGGTCTGGTCATGGCCGCCGTCGCCCGGGAACTGAACGAACGGATCAAGGGGGGCCGGATCGACCGGGTTTACCAGCCGTCCGACACCACCCTGGTTTTGTCCGTCTACCGCCATCCCGGCAAGTATCGTCTTCTCCTGTCGGCCCATGCCCGGCACGCCCGCATCCACCTCACCGGCCGCGGTTTGGGCAACCCGGTGGTGCCGCCCATGTTCTGCCAGATCCTGCGCAAACATCTGGAGGGGGGCCGCCTCCGGGAGATCGGGCAACGGGGCCTGGAGCGCGTTCTGACATTGGGTGTGGATACTTGCGACGAACTGGGCCACCCCTCCGGCAAGACCCTTTATTGCGAAGTGATGGGCAAGCACTCCAACCTGATTCTGGTCGACGACCGGACGCAGACGATCATCGACGGCATCCGCCGCTACTCCCACGCCGTGAGCCGCCATCGCGAGGTTTTGCCCGGCCGCCCCTACGTTGGGCCGCCGGCCCAGGACAAACTGGATCCCGGAGCCACGGAGGAAGAGTTCGTGGCCGCCTTTCTGACCCGTCCCCTGGCCACCCCCCTGCCGGTCCTGCTCCAGCAGGTGGCGGAGGGCCTGTCGCTCCTCACGGCCCGGGAACTGGTACACCGCGCCGGCCTCGACCCCGAAGCCGTCCTGGACTCCTGCGGCGCCTTCGAACTGCGCCGCCTGGTGGATGTCCTCCATGAACTGGCCCGGGACGCCGAGGGTTTTTCCGTGCCCAGCCTACAATTGGATCCCACGGGACGTCCCCTCGACTACGCGGCGGTTTCCCTCACCCATTGTCCCTCCCGCACCGATGGAACGGACATGAACCATGTTCTGGACGAATTCTACGCCCACCGGGAGGAGGCCGACCGCCTGGAAAAGGAGAAAAACGCGCTGGCCCGGGTGGTGGCCAGGGCCAGGGACAAAGCGGTCCAAAAGATCGCCCGCGCCGGTGACGACCCGGACCGGGGCGACACCTACCGCCTCTTCGGGGAACTGCTCACCGCCAACCTGTACCGGCTGGCCAGGGGAGAGACCGCCGTGGTCCTCGAAGACTACCACGGCGGCACGCCGCGGGAAATTCCCCTCGACCCGGCGCTCACCCCGGCCCAAAACGCCCAGCGTTACTTCCGCCTCTACGCCAAGCTGCAGGGAGCCGCGCGTACCGCCCAGGTTATCCGCGACACCGCCAGGGAGGAAAAGGAATACCTGGAAGGAATAGAAAACGCCATTGCAGACGCCGCGGCGGCCACCGACCTGGCCGAGATACGCACCGAACTGATCCGGCAGGGCTACCTGCGCGAGGAACCCGGCCGGCACCAGTCACACGAGAAAGGCGCGCCGCGCCCCCTGGAACTGCAGTCGGCCGACGGTCTCACCGTCTGGATCGGCCGCAACAACCTCCAGAACGACTACCTGACCTTTCACCTGGCCGCTCCCAACGACATCTGGCTGCACGCCCGCGGGCTGCCGGGAGCCCACGTGGTCATCCGCACCGCCGGCCGTCCGGTGCCGGAGAACACCCTGCGGGAGGCCGCCGGGCTGGCCGCCGGCTTCAGCCGGGGCCGGTACGATTCATCCGTGCCGGTGGACCACACCCGGATCAAGTACGTGAAGAAACCCAAGGGAGCCAAACCCGGCTTCGTGATCTACGAACGGGAAAGGACCGTCCACGTGGCCCCGAAAAGACCCGGAGACTAACGGACTTCCGGTTCCAATCCCGCCTGCCGCAGCACTTCGGGCACCAGGCGGGTCCAACCCAGCGGCATCAGGTGGATGCCGGAGACCAGCGGCCGTAATTCCCCGATCAACCGGGCGGTCTGGCGGACGCAGGCCTCCTCCAGTTGCGCTTTCGGGGTCGCTTCCAACTCGCCGATGATATCCTCCGGCACTTTCACTCCCGGAACGTTGGTGTTCATGTACCGTGCCATGGCCGCCGACTTGAGCATCACGAGCCCGGCCATCACCGGCACCTCGATGCCGTAGTCTCTCACCAGGGCCAGGAAACGGGCCAACTCCGCCGCGTCGTACACGGCCTGGGTCTGAATGAAGGAAGCCCCTGCCCTGACCTTCTTCGCCAGCTTGATTACCTGGCCCTCCGCCGGCTCGGTACCCGGGCTCACCACCGCCCCGATACAGAATCCGGGCGAGCCCGTGAGGGCGTTCCCCGCCATGTCCCGTCCCTCCACCAGGCCCCGGGCGCAGTCGATCAATTGCACCGAATCCAGGTCGTAGACCGGTTTGGCGTCGGGGTGGTCGCCTTTGTTGACGAAATCGCCGGTCAGAAGCAGCACGTTCTCGATGCCGAGCACGGCGGCCGCCAGGAGGTCGGACTGCAGGGCCAGACGATTGCGGTCCCGGCAGGTCAGTTGGTAAACGGGAGTCATACCCGCTGCCGCCAGTTTGGCGGCGGCGGCCAGCGAACCCAGGCGCATCACGGCGCTCTGGTTGTCGGTGACGTTTACGGCGTCCACCCAGCCCTCCAGCAAGCGGGCCTGGGCCAGCATTTCGGCGACGTCGGTCCCCTTGGGCGGGGCGACTTCCCCGGTCACCACAAAACGCCCGGCTTGGAACAGATCGGTCAGTTTCATTTTTCTCCCTCTCCCCCAAGGAACGTGTGCCGGCTCCCCCGGCCTGTCAGACAGAGGTTCGACCCCCGGGCGCCCTTTTCCTCTACCAAAGATACGGTTCCCGGCGCGGGAGGCGAAGATATTTTCCTTCCCGGACCCGCCCCGAGCAAAGCATCCCGTGAATACCCGGGTCATTCCCATTGCGCCCCCAGGAAACAACGCTGAGGTTTCGGTATACAGTTCAACCGCTTGGGCAGCCTCCACTTCAGGAGAGACACGACTCAAACGCCCAAAAGTTTTTTGGCCAGGGGGAAGGTTTCTCTTCCGAAACCTAGAAATTTTATATGGTATGGAGGTGCTCGGGGAGATGGCTTGTTGGCTCTACTACCCTTTGGGTTTCAGAAAGTAGATTATACGTTTGAAGAGGTGGTGTTATGGCGCCGAGGACTATTATCTGGAAAGCCGACCCACATACACTTGCAAAAATAGAAATTAAGAGCTTGCCAGGGTTCTGGACGCGATAGATTATAAGGCCATTAAACTGGCCCCAACTTTTATGTTTATTGACCCTTTTGGAATATCCCACACTCCGTTTGATCTAATTCAACGTTTTATGAAAAATGAAAAATGTGAAGTTCTTATTAATTTCATGTATTCGTATGTTAACAGGTTTAAAGATAAACTTCCTGAACAAATTACAGCTCTATACGGAACCGGTGTTTGGCGCGATTATCGCGATATACCACCTGCTGAAAGAGAAGAATTCCTGGTGTCTCTCTACGAAAGGCAACTTAACTCCATTGCCAGCTACACATGGTCCTTCAAAATGATAAATATGCGCAATCAGCCCGAATACATCCTCTTCTATGGCACTAATAACATACTAGGTTTAGAGAAAATGAAGGAAGCTATGTGGAAAACATCGCCTGTTGGCCCATATTCATTTTCAAGCAGAGAACACGGTCATGGCCAAACCTTTCTCTTCGGGCCAGAAGATATAGCAAATCTACAACAATTGAAGGAAATCCTTATAAATAGATTCTGCGGACAAACTGTATCGATTGAGGACATAGAGCGGTTTGTATTGCTTGAAACTGATTTTATAAAGAACCACATACGCCAAAAAACCCTTGTCCCGCTTGAACGAGATGGAAAAATCAAAGTAGTTTCTCAAAGGGCACGTCGGAATTCCTATCCAGACGGTACACAGATTTATTTTTGTACTTAAATTCACGATTATGGTTTTAAGGGGTGAAATTACTTGGGTGTCGAAAGTTCTATTGAGTGGACCCAGGCCACCTGGAACCCGGTGACAGGATGCACCAAAATAAGTCGTGGTTGTGCGAATTGTTATGCGGAAAGACTGGCAATGCGCCTAAAAGCCATGGGGAATGCTCGCTACCGGAATGGTTTTGCGGTTACCGTCCATCCCGACCTTCTCGATCTTCCATTACGCTGGTCAAAGCCCCGTATGATTTTTGTAAACTCGATGAGCGATATATTTCATGACGAAATACCAGACGATTTTATCTATGCAGTTTTTGCAACAATGAATAAAGCTAAAATGCACACATTTCAGGTTTTAACAAAGAGACCTGAAAGAGTAGCCCGGATGGCTGTTAATTTGCCATGGCTAGAGAACATTTGGCTGGGTGCCACAATCGAATCGAATGAAGTGGTTGATAGAATTGAAATACTACAAAATATCCCGGCAACGGTTCGGTTTCTTTCTATTGAACCCTTACTTGGACCCATAAATAATTTGCCTTTAGAGGGGATCCACTGGGTAATCGTAGGGGGGGAGTCAGGCCCTCATGCACGGGAGATGAAAGGCGAATGGGTCAGAAACATCCGCGCCCAGTGCCTATCGAGACGAGTCCCCTTTTTCTTTAAGCAATGGGGCGGTGTAAATAAAAAAGCTAATGGTCGGTTACTTGATGGCCGCACCTGGGATCAGGTACCGTTTACACCTAAGCCTGGCACGAAAAAAGGGATTGTTTTGGATAGTCCAGCCTTTGCCTACTAGAGTAGTATATTGCCAATGCTTACACTATAGATCCCAGCGGACGGAACTCAGTTGATGGAGCAAGCTATGAGCAAAAAGAAACATTCGTCCACCCCCCGGTGCAAGCGACTCACTCGTTCGAGGAGGTTGGCCGCCGCAGCCGCCTGGCTGGCCGGATACGAAGGGAAAAACCCGGTGAGGGCCTACAGGAGGCACTTCGGCGTCGATTTGCTCTGTGCCCTGAAAGAACTGGAAATGATCGGCGTCAAATTCAGCCCGCAGTATGTTTTGCAATTGCCAAAGAGCGTGGCCGGCCGGATCAGGGCCGGGCGGGAACGTAAACAAGAGAAGACGAGGCGGGAAGAAATTGACATGTACCCGGATTCCGACCGGCATTTCGCTTTCATAGCCGGGTATACGGAAGGCGGTTTCCCGTACGGTATCACCTGGGAAGAGGAGGAAGCCTTCCGGCGGATCGAAGAGCGGCGGGAATGAAGCAGACCTTCGTTCATTGGCACCCCGGTCAACGGCCAAGGGGACAGCCGCCGTGATGGTGCGCCACCTCCCGGCCCGTCCCCGCCGCCTCCATCATATCACGCCACCGAAAGGCATGGTCGACCAGACGGGCGGCCACAACCGGACCGAAGAAGCCTGGCCAAACCCCCGACTTCGGTCGGGGGTAGTCGAGAGCACGCCCTCGTTTCCCCGAAACCACGGCCAAAGTTTGTCGGCGGCGGCGCCTACCGATCAGATGAACAGGTTGACATTCGCTTCGTCGGCTTCGCCCAGGTAGGTGGCCACCCCGGCGAATTCCAGGCCGTCGATCAACTCGGCTTCGCTGAAGCCCATGACGTCCATGGACATGGTACAGGCCACCATCTTGACCCCCTGTTCCCGGGCGATGGCCATCAACTCGGGCAGGGAGGACACGTTCCTGGACTTCATCACTTTCTTCATCATGCCGGCCCCCATGCCGCCGAAATTCATCTTGGAAAGGCCCAGACGGGTGGCGCCCCGCGGCATCATGGAACCGAACATGGCCTGCAGGAAACTCTTTTTGGCCGGCACCTTCTCCGGCTTCCGCAGGATGTTGAGACCCCAAAAGGTGAAGAACATGGTCACGTCGTCGCCCATGGCGGCGGCGCCGTTGGCGATGATGAAGGCCGCCATGGCCTTGTCCAGGTCGCCGGAAAAGACGATGATGGTCTTTTTCAAGGAAGTCCCTCCTCTTGCCCTCAGTAAACCAGGGTCGCGTCGGCGCTAAGGATCTCTTCGTTCAGGGCGGCGCCCGAGGTGAGAACCGCCTCTTCGATGAGGTCCTCCTGGGTCAGGTTCCGTTCCTTGAGGCAGGGGATGCACACCAGGAGCCGGCCGCCCCCCTCCAGGAAGGTGGTCACCAGTTGCTGCAGCGGTTGGGAACCGCTTTGCGGCACGTTGGCCAGGTAGCCCTTCTTGGCCAGGAAGACGCCGGTCCCCTGGAGCACCACCACCGCTTCCACGTCCATGGCCAGGGCGGCCCCGGCCAGCATGAAGGGCAGGGTGGCCTTATCGGGATTCTCGGCGCCGTTGGTGTTGATGTAGATGATTTTTTCCGGCATGGCTTACATAACCCCTTTTGCTTTTTTAGCCGGCGTAGGCCCGGGCCAGATAACCGGAAATGTCCCGGAGTTCCAGGCTCTCGCCGGAGGCCTTCTGCAGGTTGACGAGACAGATCGGGCACATGGTCACGCCGGTTTTCCCGGCCGCCCGGAGTTGCTCCACGCGCTCTCCGGCCACCTTCCTGGCTTTTTTGGGAAAGAGGGATTCGGCCGGTCCGCCGCAGCAGTGGGTGAACCTTCCGGCTTCCTCGGGCTCGCGCACCGCGCAGCCGGCTCTGGTCAGCAGGAGACGCTGCGGATCGAGTACGTTTTCGTAGCGCGCGTAAACGCACGAATCGTGCAGGACCAGTTCGGAATCCAACGCCCGCACCGGCTTCAGGTCGGCCCGGGCCAGCACCTCCAGATAGCTCGCCACCTTGAGGTCGTACCCCGGAAGCAGGGAGGGGTAGACCGAGCGCAGCATGTTGGTGGTGTGCGGGTCCACCGTGATTACCTCTTTGACCCCGTGTTTCCGGAAGGTGTCGTAAACCCGCCGGGCGTGGGCCGCGAACAGGTCGTCCTCGCCCAGGTCGTAGATGAGGGCCCCGGAATAGAGTTCTTCCCCGTAAAGGTAGCCGAAGTTCACCCCGGCCGCGCGCAGGAGTCCGGCGATGTCCCGCAACACCCGGTTATAGCGTTCCTTCAAGGCGGCCGGAGGCCGGGCCATGAAGGCGGAGATGTTGACCACGCGGTTGGCCAGGCGTCCCAAACCGATCATGCCGGCCAGGGGCGAATCCTCGATCTTCTCCTGGAAGGCGCTCATGGCCGTGATGTAGGGGATCAACTGGTACATCAGCCCGGTGTAGAGTACGGTTTCCCCGCCCCGCGGCAGGCCCAGGCCCCGGGCCCAGGCGGTCGCGCTCCCGGAGGAAATGGGCAGCACCGATTTGCGCAGCCGCAAATTGTCCGCCAGGATGCCAATGGTATCACCGATCGGTAGTGCCATATCCTGATTCTCCTTAAAGTCGGTATACTTTCTCGTTCACCCCCGTATAAAAACGGGGTATTGGGCGGCGGAACGATTTTTCGATCACCCCGGACTGAAGCCCGGGGTTTGGCCGACCAGGTCGGATACCACTTGCGAACTAAAGTTTGTACACTTTCCTGTTCATGTAATAGCGCAGGGACCGGACGTTTTCCGCAATGTGCACCTGGGCCGGGCAGTTGACCTCGCACTGTTTGCACAAAAGACAGGAATAGATGGTGTCCGCGTTGGCCACAACTTTGTCCTTGAGACCCAACAAAACATAACGAAACAGCTTGCGGGGCAGGAGTTCGATGCCCATGTGGCATACCGCGCTGCACACGCCGCAGTTCATGCAGGAAGAGGCGTTGAAATCCTCCGACCTCCTGACCTCTTCCACGAAATCGGGATTGACCAGGGCCATCACTTCCCCCCCTCCTTTACCGCCTTGTACCTGTAGTAGCCCTCGTCCGTCGGTTCGCCGGCCTCGGCCACGTACCCGTACTTCCGCATCCCCATCACCCAGAACATCACCTCGTGGGAAGGATGGCCGATGGCCTCCGCAATCTCCGGGACGGTCAGGGGACCCTGGCTGAGGATCTCCATGATCCGGCCCCGGTGCACCATCTCTTCCCTGACGACTTCCCTCAGATCCCTCGGCATCTCAAACAATCTCCTTTAAAAAGCCGTCTATCATCGACTTCATCTGGGCATCGGTATAGCCCTTGAGATCGATGGCCTCCCTGGGACAGACCGGCACGCACCCGCCGCAGCCCTTGCAACCGGCCTTGTTCACCGACGCCTTCCCCTCCGGGGCCATTTCGATGGCCGCGTACGGACACGAGGCCACGCACTCGCCGCACCCGTCACAACGTTGGGGATCGACCCAGGCCATCAGGGGGTCGAGTTCGACGTAACCCTTTTTGAGGATGGCCGCGCTCTGGGTGGCCGCCGCCAAGGCCGAGGCCACGGCTTCCGAGGAATTCTTGGGCCCCTGGCAGGTGCCGCAGATGAGGACGCCGTCCACCATCGTTTCCACCGGGCGCAGCTTGGGGTGGATCTCGTTGAAGAACCGGTCCCGGCCCACTGGGAGTTTGAGGAGGCTGACCAACTCGTCGCTGTGGCGCGGCACCATGCCCGTCACCAGAACCACCGCGTCCGCCTCGATTTCCACCTCTTCCCCGAAGGTCAGCAGGTCTTTGACCTTCACCCTGACCTTGCCGCCGGCACCTTTTTCCACCACCGGCGGCTCGTCGTCGGCAAAGCGCAGGAACGTCGCGCCGGCCTCCCGGCTCTGGGTGTAGAGCAGTTCATACTTTCCGTACGTCCGCACGTCCCGGAACAGGTGGTACTGGTGGGCCTTGGGATTCCTCCCGGCCACCTCGAGCGACGAATGGACCGCCGCGTTGCAGCAATAACGGGAGCAATAACGGTTCGGGTTCTCCCGCTCCCCGTCCTGCCGGCTGCCGACGCAATAGATGTACACGACGTCCTTGATCTCTTTGCCGTTACGGGTGGGAACACCGCCGGAGGAGTCGAGGCGTTCCTTGAATTCCGGCAGGGTGAGCACGCCGTCGATGCCGTACCCGTACTCGCCCACGGCGGGAAGATAGGAGTCGAAACCGGTGGCGATGATGATCGTACCCACGTTGGCGGTGACCTCTTCTGCCCCGACCCTGAGCTTGATGGTGAAGTCGCCTATGCTCCCGGACTTCGCCACCAGTTCCGCATTGGTGTACAAAGTGATGTTCTTTCGGTTCTTTACCTCGTCGAGCAACCTTTTGATCAGTTGCTTGCCGTTTTTTCCATGCGGATACATGGTTCCCAACTGCGCAACCCGTCCGCCGGGCGCGTCGGACTTCTCGGCCACCAGGACGGACAGGCCGATGTCGGCCAGCCCCAGGGCCGCCCGCAGGCCGGCGATCCCGGCGCCCACCACCAGTACCCGCGGCACGGTATCGATGCGGATCGGTTCCAGGGGCTCGGACAGGACCGTTTTGCCGATGGCGCCCCGGATCAGGTTGATCTCTTTACGGGTCGCGCCTTCCCGGTCGTCGGTGTGGGCCCAGGAACACTGCTCCCGCACGTTCACCTGGGTGTACTGGTACGGGTTGAGTCCCGCCCGTTTGGCCACGCCCCGGAAGGTGAACATGTGCAGTTTGGGAGAGCATGACGCCACCACCAGGCCGTCGAGGTGGTGCTCCCTGATGTCCTGGACCATCTCCTGCTGGGTGGCGTCGGAGCAGGCCGACAGGGCCGTCTTGGCCACCACCACGCCCGGTTCCCGCGCAATGACCTCCCGCACCCGCTCCACGTCCACGTAATCGGAGATGTTACCGCCGCAGTAGCACATGTATACGCCGAGTCTTCTCTCGCTCATCAGCTTATCCTCGTCCTCTCCACGTGCGCCGCCGCCAGGGCCGCGGCCGCACCCGCGTGCAGTATGGAATCGGGGATGTCCTTGGCCGCCGAGGCGGTACCGGCGACGAAGACACCGTCGATGCTGGTTTTCCCGGGGTAGAGATCCTCGTCCGTCTCCCTGACGTAGAAGAATTCGTCCCGCTGCAGTTCTTCCCCGGCGAACAGGTTCATGTACTCCGTATTGGGCTGGATGCCGACCGCCAGGACCACCAGGTCGTGTTCCGCCGTGGCCAGCCTGCCGCCGTTGTCGATATCCTCGTAGTGCAGGGTCAGGTTGCCGTTGGCCATTTCCTCGATCCTGGCCACCCGGCCCTTCACGAAGTTGGTACCCATGCCCCGGGCCTGCTGGTAGAACTCGTCGTACCCTTTGGAGAAGGCCCGGATATCGATGTAGTAAACGGTCACGTCGGCCAGGGGCAGGGCGCCCATGAGCAACTGGTTGTGCTTCATCGAGTACATGCAGCAGATGCGCGAACACAGTTGGTTGTTCACCGTCTGGTCCCGCGATCCGGTGCAGAGGATGAAGGCGATGTTTTCCGGCACCTTGCCGTCCCCGGGCCGCAGAATGGTGTTGTAGGGGCGGGTGGGGGCCAGGAGGCGGTCCATCTGCATGCCGGTGATGACGTTCTTGAATTTCCCGAAGCCGTACTGGGGCTTGGCGTCCGCCGGGAACAGCCTGAAGCCGGTGGAGACGACCACCGAGGCGACTTCCGCTTCCACCCGCTCTTCCCGCATCTCCATGTCGACGGCCCCGGCCGGACAGGTGGCGACACACTGGCGGCACTGCGAGCATACCCCGCAATCCAGGCACCGGCCGGCCGAGTACAGGGCCTCTTCTTCCGAGAGGGGCTGTTCCACTTCCGCGAAGCCGGTGACCCCGCGAACCAGGTTTTCTTTTCTGGCCACCGGGGAAAGACAGGTGTAGGCTTCCTGCCGGGCGAGGACTTCCGCTTTGTCCACCGCCGGCAGGCGGTAATCGAACGCGGCCCCGTCGAGGGCTTCGCCCTTGAGGTAGCGGTCGATGTAGAAAGCGGCCCGCTTGCCCTGGCCCGCGGCCTTCACGATCATGGAGGGACCGGTCACCACGTCGCCGCCGGCAAACACCCCCGGCAGCGGTGTGGCCAGGGTCTGGGGATCCACCACCAGGCGGCCGTTCCTGGTGAGTTCGCCCGCGCCCCCGGTGAAGTTCAACTCGGCCCGCTGGCCGATGGCGGCGATGACCGTATCCGCGGCCACCTCTTTTTCCGTGCCCTCGATATAGGAAGGGTTGAAGCGCCCGCTTTCGTCGAAGATGGATTTCACGGCGATGGTCACCAGGCCGCGCACGGCGCCATCGGCCCCCTCGATCGTCCGGACCCCCAGGCCGTGATGGAAAACGACGCCCTCGGCCCGGGCCCCTTCCACTTCCTCCGGGGTGGCCAGCAGTTCGTTTTCCTTCTCCAGGGAGAACACGTGCACTTCCCGGGCGCCGAGGCGGAGCGCGGTGCGGGCGGTATCCACGGCCACGTTGCCCCCGCCGATGACGGCCACTTTGGCCCCCAGGCGCACCTTATCGCCCAGGTTGACCCGGCGCAGGAAATCGACGCCGTAAAGCACGCCGGCCAGGTCCTCGCCCGGCACCCCCAGTTTGGCCGGCCCCTGCAGGCCGGCGGCGATGAAGACGGCGGCAAAACCCTGTTTTTGCAGTTCCGCGACGCTCTCCACCCTGACTCCGGTCTCGATTTCCACGCCCAGGGCCGTGACGTTGGCGATATCCCTGGCCACGACGTCCTTGGGGAGCCGGTAGGCCGGGATCCCCGTGCGGAGCATGCCGCCGGGCGAGCTTTGCGCCTCGAAGACCTTGACCCGGTAACCGGCCTTGGCCAGGTGGAAGGCGGCCGTCAACCCGGCCGGCCCGGAACCTACCACCGCCACGCGCTTGGCGTCCGTTTCCGGCGGCGTTTGCGGTTCGGCTTCCTGGTGTGTTCCGTAGTACCGGTCGGCCAGGAAACGTTTGATCCGCCGGATGGGAACCGGTCCTTCGAGGGTGCCCCTGGTGCATTCGCCCTCGCACAGGGCGAAACAGGCCCTCCCCAGGCTGCCGACCAGGGGCGTGTCCTCGAGAACAAGGTGGAAAGCCTCGTCGAATTTCCCGGTGCGGGTGAGGGCGACGTAACCGTGCGCCTTCACCCCGGCCGGGCACGTGTACAGGCAGGGGGAGGAACCCTGTCTTTCGATGACCGCCTTCTTGGGCACCGCCTGCGGAAAGGCGATGTGGGCCGCCCGCCGGGCCACCAGGTCGAAGTTGTACTGGTCGGGCACGGCCACGTTGCAGGTCATTTCACACTGCCGGCAGCCGGTGCAGAGGTTGTGTTTCACGAAAGTGGGTTTCTTGCGGACCCGGACCTTGAACCCGGATCCGTTCTTCCTGATCTCTTCCACCTCGGAATAGATCATCACGTCGATGTTCGGATGATGCTGGGTGGCCGCCATCTTGGGCGTGGAGATGCAGCTGGCGCAGTCCAGGGTGGGGAATACCTTGGAGAGGAGGATCATCTTGCCCCCCACGCTGGGCGCCTTTTCGACCAGGAGCACCTTATAGCCCATGTCGGCCAGTTTGAGGGAGGATTCCATGCCTCCCAGGCCGCCGCCGACAACGAGGACATCGTAATTCATGCTTTAACCTCCGAAACCGGCCCGAGTTGGGAAAGCGCCGCCGAAAACTCCTTCATGTGGTTGGTAAAGGGCTCGGCGCAGACCGAGCAGATCCCCGACATTCGCACCCGCTGGGGTTCGTACCCTTTTTGACCGAGCAGCTGCTGGGCCTCTTCGACGATACCGGCGGTTCTTTCCGCGCAGTCCGGAAGATAGGAGCATTCCTCCCCGTCGGTGGCCAGGAAGACCCCGTCGAAGCCCCTTTCCACCGCGTACAGGATCCATTCGGGCTTGATGCCGCTGGAACAGGGCACGCTGATCACCACCACCGTCGGCGGGTAGTGCATGTGCGAACTGCCGGCCAGGTCGATGCCGGGATCCGAGATGTTGTGGGTGGAAAAGACAAGGATCCTGGGCGAGGCACCCTTGTCCCTGGTCGTCGGCCCGGCCATGCTACTTCATCCTCTTGATGTACAGCTTGAAGATGCCGCCGTCCTCGTAGAATCCCAGGTAATCGTGGCCCATCTTTTTGGCCCAGGCCGGAAGGTCCTTCTGGGTGCCGGAATCGGTGGCCAGGACCTCCATGATTTCTCCCGTCTTGACGTCCACGATGCCCTTCTTGGCCGCCAGGATCGGACCGGGACAGGAAGTGCCGCGCGCGTCGACAACCTTGTTGGCCTTGATGTTCTTCAGTTCGTCAGTGGTCATTTAAAAATTCCTCCCCGTATTCGTTGTGTCGACCGTGGATCCCGGTTCTTTTTCCCGCTCTCTCACACCCCCGTCTCCCCTTCCCCGCACATCATCTTCACTCCGCCCGGCAGACCAGCCTGAAGATATGTTCCATGACCTCGTAGATCTCCGTCCTGGGGACCCGGTAGAAAATGTTACGCTCCTCCCGCCGCCGGGTCACATACCCCTTGGCCATGAGAATCTGCAACTGCTGGGAGATGTTGGACTGTTTGGCCCCCACGCTTTGGGCGATCTCCCCCACGCTCTTCTCCCCGTCCCGCAGGGCGCACATGATCTCCACCCGCACCGGGTTGGAAAACCCCTGGAGAAAATCGGCCATTTCCCGGCACTCGGCGCGGGTCGGCTTGAGGCCGTACCGGTCTGCTTCCCTTTCCATGCCCACCTCGTCACCCCGACCCGCCCGGGCCAGGGACCCCGTTAGGTATTAATAATTTATTGTTCGTTAATATATTACTGTAAGGACCAGCCGGCTGTCAAGCACTTTGTGAAAAAAATATCCCCGGCGCAAGCCGGGGCTCTATGGGAAAACGTGGAACAAATCAGCCGGGCGGATCGCCGCGGCAAACCAGGCGGAAGATACTCTCCATGACCTCGTAGATATCGGCCTTGGACACCCGGTAGTAGATGTTGCGCTCCTCCCGCCGCCGGGTCACGTACCCCTTGGCCATGAGGATCTGCAACTGCTGGGAGATGTTGGACTGCTTGGCCCCCACGCTTTCGGCGATCTCCCCCACGCTCTTCTCCCCGTCCCGCAGGGCGCACATGATCTCCACCCGCACCGGGTTGGAGAATCCCTGCAGGAATTCGGCCATCCGCCGGCATTCGTCGGGCGTGGGTTTGGGGCCGGACAGGCCGGTTTCCTTTTCCATAGGCACCTCTGGACACATTGATTTGCTATGGATTGTCAATCTATTATGAAACAAGGAAGAGCCGGCTGTCAACACCGGCCCTGACCGCAGAGGGTATCATTCGTTTCCGGCATCCTACTTGTTCCGGTCGGCCAGAAGGGCTCCGCCGACGCCGATGTTCTCCGGTTCCATTTCCTCCAGGTACACGACGAAGGCCGAGGACGCGATATTGGTCACCCGGCTGGCCGTTTCGGTAAAACACTTCACCAGTTCCGCCTTCTGCTCTTTGGTCAGTTTCGGTCCCTTGAGCGTGATGACAGGCATCTCCACCACCTCCCCATATCGGTCTTGCCCCTTGCACTTGCGGTAACCAGCGCAACCACGAAAACCCACTATCTGAACGCGCCGACGGTGATCCTCTCCAGCAGGCCGGCTGCTGACCCGCCGGACAACTTCCGGTATCCGCCGGCCGCCACCTCTTCCACCATGGTAACACGCGGACCTCCGGATTGCCAGTCCCCGACGCGTTTGGTTCCCGGCACGGCGGCCCTCAGCCCCAAAACCTCCCGCCCCGGCACGCGTGTACCACGTGCCCCGGAAGAGGCCTCCCCACCAGCTCGGCGGTGAAGCGGGCCGCTTCCACCAGGGCGTCCAGGTCTATCCCGGTGGCGATGCCCATGCCGTGCAGCATGTAGACCAGGTCCTCCGTGGCGATGTTGCCGCTGGCGCCGGGAGCGAAGGGGCACCCGCCGGTCCCCCCGATCGAGGCTTCGATGACCGACACGCCGGCCTGCAGAGCGGCCAGCGCGTTGGCCAGACCCAGGCCCCGGGTGTCGTGAAAGTGGACGGCCAATCGAACGTCCGGCCACCGGTCCCGGAGCCGGCCGATCACCCGGAACACCTGGGCCGGATTGCCCAGGCCCACGGTGTCGGCCAGGACGATGGTCCCCACCCCCGCTTCCCGCACCCGTCCGGCGACGTGGAGGATTCTCTCGAGCGGAACCTGTCCTTCGAAAGGACATCCGAAGGTGCAGGCCAGGGCGGCCCTGATGGCCACCCCGTCCCGGGCGGCCCGGCCGGCAACGGCGGCCAGGACGGCCAGCGACTCTTCCACGCCGCACCGGACGTTGCTCCGGTTGTGGCTCTCCGAAAGCGACAGGACAAAGGCGACTTCCTTCAATCCCGCCGCCAGAGCCCGTTCGTAGCCTCTTTCGTTGGGCACGAGGGCGGCGTAGGAGCCTCCCCCCAGGGACAGCGCCCCGCGGGCCACTTCCCCCGCGTCGGCCAACTGGGGCACCAGTGCGGGACGGACGAAGGACGTTATTTCGAAATGTCGCACCCCGGCGTCGAACAGACGCCGGAGCAGGGCCAGCTTCCCGGCCGTGGGAACGGTGACCGGCTCGGACTGCAGGCCGTCCCGCAAGCCGACCTCGACCACCACCACCCGGCCGGGCAGGTCCAATCCCTTGTTCTCAGTGTCCAGCCGGGGCACCGCCCACGACCTCCCCCGACCGGTGCCCGGCGGCCCGGACTCCCAGTTCGAACGCCTTCCGGTTCAGTTCCAGGACCGCGCCGTCGAACAGCATCCCGATAACCGACCGGAAGGCGGCCAGGGGCACGGGAACCAGGCCGGTCCCGGCCAGGGCCCCGGTCAGGACCATGTTGGCCGCCACCGCGTTCCCCGCCCCCCTGGCCAGTTCGGTGGCCGGGAACACTTTTACGGTGCCGGCCAGACCGCGCACCGCCGCCACCACGCGTTCGAGGGCCGGGTATTCGTCCTCGCCCGCCAAAACCCCGAGGGGATAGGCGGGCCGGTCGTTCATGATCACCGCGGTTTCCGTGTTGCCGTACGCCATCTGCACCCGCAGGGTTTCCAGCGGTTCGAAGCCCACGATCACGCCGGCCCGGCCCGCGGGAACCAGGGGGCCGTAGCGGCGGTCCCTGGACAGGCGCACATGGCTCATGACCGACCCGCCGCGCTGGGAGACGCCGAAAGTCTCTCCCACCGCCACCGCCAATCCGGCTTCCACCGCCGCCGCGGCGACGACCTGCGAAGCCAGGACGTTTCCCTGCCCGCCGACGCCGGTGATGATGATGTTCAAGGGACCCCCGGCCATGTCAGTCCACCTCCTCGACCACGATGGCCTTTTGCGGACAAAGGGTGGCGCAGACGCCGCAGCCGTTGCAGACCGCCTCGTCGATGCGGGCCCGTTTGGCCCCGCCGTCCCAAATGTTGGCGGGGCAGGCCCACACCCGGCTGCAGAAGCGGTGGCAGCCACAGGCGTCGCCGATGCACTTTTCCGGAACGACGTACACCCTGGGCCTGGCGCCGCCCCTGGCGGCCAGAAGGGCGCACGCCCGGCGCAGGATCAGGGCCCGCGGCCCGCTTTTTTGCAACAACTCCCAGACCAGTTGCCTGGTCCCCTCCACGTCGTAGGGATCGTGCACGTCAACGGGTATTCCCAGACCGCCGATCACTTCCTCGATGGCGACCGGCGTCGCCGGCGCGCCCGTGGCCGTCATCCCGGTCCCGGGATGCGGCTGGTGCCCGGTCATGGCGGTGGTCCCGTTGTCCAGGACCACGGTCAGGAACCCGGCGTTGTTGTACCTGGCGTTGATGAGGGCGGGTACCGCGGCGTGGTAGAAGGTAGAATCCCCCACCACGGCTATCGCCGGCTGGTCGAAGCCGAAATCCCGCAATTTCCCGAAACCGCCGGCTGAGCCCACCCCGGAGCCCATGCACAGGCAGGTCTGCAGCAGGTGGTACCCCGTGCGGCCCAGGCCCATGGTGTAGCAGCCGATGTCCCCCAGAACGAATCCGCGGCGTCCGTCCAGGGCGAGGGCGCTTTTGATGGCCCAGAAGGAAGCCCGGTGCGGGCAGCCGGCACAGAAGGCCATGTCCCGCCCGGGCAGCGGGCCCAAAAGCGATTCGCCGGCCGGCGCTTCCCGCGCCGGGGCCGCCAGCCCCAGGACCTGGACCAGGACCCGCACCAGAATGTCCGGGTTGAGTTCCCCGCGGCCGATGTGCCCGGACTTCTTGCCGAAGAAGGACAGCACCCCCAGGTCGCCCCAGTTCTGCGCGGCCAGCGCTTTCACGTTGTCCTCGATGAAGGGCTCGATTTCCTCGGCGAAGATCACCTTCACGGCATGTTTCAAGTGCCGGAGGATCAATGGCTCCGGGAGCGGCCAGGTCATCCCCGGCTTCAAGATCCCCACCCGGTCCTCCAGCCCCAACAGTTCCAAGGCCTCCGCGGCGTACCGGAAGGCGGGTCCGCCGGCCACGATCACGGTATCGGCGTCCACGGGACCCTGGTAGCTGTTGATTCCGGCCGCCTCGGCCCACGCGGCCGCCGCGGCCAGTTTCTCGTCCCGGTCCCTCCCGAAGCCCGGCATGGTTATGAAGCGGTCGACCATGCGGGGCACCCCTTGCGATGCCGGCACCGGACCGAGGAGCACGTCGCCGCTGGCATGGCAGACGCGGGTAACGGCCCGCACCACCACCGGCTGTCCCAAACGTTCGGACAGGTCGAAGGCCGTCCGCACCATCTCCTTGGCTTCCGCAACGTCGGCCGGTTCCAAAAGGGGCAGGTGGGCCGTCCGGGTGAGGAAACGGGAGTCCTCGTCCTTGGTGCTGGAATGGGCGGACGGATCGTCCCCCACGACGATGACCATCCCTCCCTTGCACCCGGCATAGGCGAGGGAGGTGATGACGTCCAGGGCCACGTTCATGCCGTCCGGCTTCATGGCCGTCAGCGCACGCAGCCCGGCAAACGACGCCGCCGCGGCTACTTCGGCGGCCACTATTTCGTTGACCGACCATTCGGCGTACAGGCCGAAGCGGTCCGCCACCCGGGCGAGCGTCCCCAGCACCTCGGAAGAAGGAGAACCCGGATAGGCTGCCGCCACCCGCACGCCGGCCTCGACCGCCCCCCGGGCCATGGCCTCGTTGCCGCTCAAAAGCACCCTCTGCCCCGGCTGACCGGTCCGCACCGCGACGATACTCACGATTCCCCCTCCTCCTTCAACCGGCGCCGGTACTCCCCCGGAAGCCGCAGGTAGGCCGCCTCCCCCCTGGCCTCCTGAGCGGCCAGGGTCCTCAGTTTCTTGTTCCGTACGGCCCGGCGCAAGATGTCGACACGTTCCGGGGGATAGGTTTTTATTTCCAAGACGCCGGCGGCTACCGCTTCGTTCACCAGTTGCCGGCCCGCGGCCGTCCGCACCACCAGGGTGTTCCAGCGGGGGTCGCATTCGGTGGACCCCACGGACAGGTCGGCCATTTCCGCGACGGGATCGAAACACTCCAGGCAGGCGGGCCTGATGAAGCGGCGGATATCCTCCACCGGCCATCGCCGCTCCCCGTTCCGCGTCGTGACCACCAGCCCCTCGACCGGGATGTCCACTTTGGTTACCAGATCCACATCCACATTATCCGCCAGGAAACGGTAGAAGTCCGGGGAAAGCGACCAGAAGCAGAAGAGGCCGATAACCAGGCCCACTTTTCCGGCCGCCGGGTGGCGGCCTCCCCCGCCCAGGGCCTGCATTTTGCGCAGGGCGGTCACCTGGCAGGGCCGCCCGACCACCCCCACCGCCCCGGCACCATCGCGCGCCGCCCGGTGCAACCCAGCCAGCGTCGGGGCGGCCGAGTACCTGGAACCGGCGCAGGCCAGCACCTCTTCCCGGGTGCGCGCCACGACCGGCCCGGGATAGGCGGCTCCCGTATCCCCGGCCACCACGGCGGCCTCTATGACCCCCCGTTCCAGGGCATAGGCCGTCAGGGCCGAGACCGTCCCCCCGTACTGGCCCCGCCGGGCCGTCACCGGGTCCGCGGCCCGGGCCCAAAATAGGCCGGCATGGTTGCCCAGGACGTGATCGTCTCTCTCCGCGCCGAAAACATGGCGATCCAGGTCCGCCAAATCGGCCGGCGTGCGGGGACAGATC
>Ga0078972_1006741_pt1 | contig 26701 bp, 26 predicted proteins | sample YelNatPaOPGAMG01_FD_67568 | JGI IMG/M metagenome (GOLD analysis project Ga0078972, IMG submission 67568) | Hot spring thermophilic microbial communities from Obsidian Pool, Yellowstone National Park, USA - OP-RAMG-01 (SPADES assembly) (version 2) | ecosystem: Environmental > Aquatic > Thermal...
CGCCCCTTACTATAATATCTGCCTTCTGTAACATCTTACACCTACCCTGAAATTGTTATTAACTTCAACTAATATAAGAAAATTATCGAACAAATGTCGATCTATTTTTTCTCGGGTGGTTTGGGGGATTGTTCCTTCTTACCCTCTATGAACTCGTCATTCAACTTTACATTCCCGCTCTCTTTCAACCCCTTCAGAAAGTTCTGATAGACCTCGTTTCGCTTGATCGTCACGAGCCTTGCCTTCAAGGACTCCTTTACCTCATCGAAACTCTTGGACTGTGGTGGTATCTTCTTTACAAACTTGATTATATGAAAACCCTGTGAGGTCTTGACCGGTCCAATAATCTCGTTGGGCTTCTTTGCAGAGAATGCCGCCTGTGCAATATCAGGTCTCGCATCTCTCGTAAACGGTGGAAGATCTCCGGATCTGCTCTTGGTAAACTGGTCTATGGAGAGATTGGCTGCAAGTGTACCAAAATCCTCACCCTTCTTGAGCCTGCCGATTATCTCCTGCGCCTCCTTCTCCTGAGCCACCACCATATCCATAATCTTCACCTGCTCCGGTACATTGAACTCCCTCTCGTGCTCCTTATAATACTTCTCAGCCTCCTCATCGGTTACCTTTATATCCTCCTTTATGAGATCCTTCTGTATGAACTCTGTCATAAGCTGTCTCTTGTAATTCTCTATCCTGTTCACATATTCAGAATTCTTATCGAGACCCCTTCTTGCAAACTCCTGCTCTATCAATTTCGAGTTTACAAGGGTATCTATAATGTATTTCTTGCCCTGAGGAGAATTTGCCCACTCCTGTTGTCCCTGAGGCAGGGTCTTTACATACTTATTAAAGTCATCTACGGTTATCTCCTCTGCTCCAACCACTGCCACCACATTCTGGTTGATACCACCCTTTGGTTTTTGCTGAGCTTTTACCATCCCTGGCTCCTGCACCTTCTCCTCGTCCTTCTCATTACAGGCAAAGAGCCCTAAGAGTGCAACAATCGACAAAACAAGAATAACCAATCTCTTCATAATAAACCTCCTGATACTAAATAACAGGTTTCGATGCAATAACACAACTTACCTCAGCCGTCAAGGTAAGACTCTTATTTTCGAATATTTCCATCAGCAACTCCTTTATCCTGTTAGTTGTCTCCTCCCAATTTGGAATGACCGACACCGAATACTTGAAGATTGGCAGAAGAATAAAATAGAAGTAAGGCATTGCAATTATAGTGGAGCCGCTCTCAAAGTTCAGAGTTATCGTCTTACTGTCGGTTCGTATCACATCCAGCCCAAAGGATGAAAATATATTCTGTATCTCATCACTACCTATTAGATTCTGCAATGCCTCCTCGACCGCTATCATATAAGCCTCCTCGTTCAGTGTACGAGACACATCGAGGAAGTGATTGAAGAATTCGGAAAATGCACCTCTATTTACGAATGTACATATCAGGGCACCACCACCACTCAAGAAATCCCTTACCTTCTCGACCACCTTGCCGGACTGTTTGTTGAAATTCGAATTGGAGATGAAGACATAATCAAAGACACCCCTATCGAAATTGGATATCTCCGAATCCTTCTTGAAATAGATCACATTCTGAAACGGGAGCGTAGCCTCCATTGCGTATTTTAGCATATCTCTGGATGGGTCTATTGCTATAATCGAACTCTTGTCGGGTATCCTCTTTGCAATCTCGTATGTAAGATAGCCATTCCTGCAATTTATCTCGAGCGCCTTGACAGGTACCTTCGGGCTATCGAACAGCTTCAAAATAAGATTCGAGTGTCTTTTGTGCCAGACGGGGAATATCTGTGAGTTATAAATTTCTATCAGATTATTACTCTTTTGATCCATACTATCGGTGAATAATAATAATTTTCGGCATCAAAAGCAAGTAATTTTATGACAAAAAACAAAGATGCACTTATGAGTATAGACAAATAACCAAATGCTCATTCGAATTTTTTATATTGTAATACTATCCAATTATGGGTATAGATAGGACTTATGAAGATTAGATACAAACTCACACCCAGCGGTTCGAACAGGAGCGCGTGGGACTTCTGTTCCCTTGCGAGACAGATCTCCCGATTGGCAAATATGGGGGTCTCCCGTACAGAGTTCATCAAGATTATATCGAAGATGTTTCTCGATTTTGCAAAGTGCCATTCAACAGAATTCATCTCCAAGGAGGAATATATATACTATCGCGGGATACTACTCAACAACAGAGAAAATACATTCATATTCGAAATCCTGAACTCCAAAGATATCAACCAGATGCCAGCGCCCCTATTCAAGGATGTCTCACCTCTCGAAGAATTATATACATATATATTATCCGACCAGATTATCAAGACACAGAAGTATTTTACAAAGACAGGGAGTATGTATATACCAGATACGAGCATCCCTCTACAAATACAACTGAAAAACAGCCCATCCAATAGATCCATAACACTGGATTTGAGCAACATATATAAATCTATAGTAATTCTGCCCTTTCAGATAAACTCACAAGACAACGGATTGATTGTCCTCAAGTCCAGGAACAAACACTTTTTCATAAAGAACGAGGTGGAGTTCTACGAGGCTGTAACTCAGACCATCGGACTCTCGGTCTCGGACAGACGCGCCCAGTTCAGCCTGCGAGAACGAATCAAGGAACTCTCCTGCCTCTATGATATAAACAAGATTGTACAGAATAGAGACCTATCCAGAGAAGAGGTCTTGCAAGATATAGTCGATACCCTTCCAGCGGCATTCCTGCTGCCACCTTATGCCTCTGCCAGAATCAAAGTAGATTCGGCCGAATACAAATCACACAACTATAAGAACTCGGATATATCTATCAAGAAGCCAATAAGGTTATGGGGCGAGGAGAAGGGATTTGTTGAAATTACTTACTTCTTCGAGAAACAGATAGAGACATCCGATATTGTGTTCTTGAAAGAGGAATACACCCTTCTCGAGGCTGTGGCAAACGAGGTCTCCAAATACCTCGAACAGGTACAACTCGAAGAGGAGAGACGGAAAATGCAGATCCAGATCAGACACGCTGACAAGCTCGCCACTATCGGTCAATTATCTGCAGGAATCGCCCACGAAATCAACGAACCACTCTCAATAATACTTGGATTTGCCCAGCTCATAAAGAAGAATCAGAATGTCCCGAAAGACATTTCGAAAGACATCGACAAGATAATAAATGCAGCAATGTATGGGAGAGAAATCATAAGAAAACTACTCATTTTTGCAAGACAGGTCCCCACCAAGAAAACAAAGGTGAATATCAACGACATCATCGATGAGATAATTCAGTTCTTCGATCAGAGATTCAAGAAAGAGAATATATCCCTGAAATATGATTTGGCAAAAGACCTGCCGCAAATAGAGGCAGACCCATCGCAGATAACACAGGTACTTATGAATATCATAGTCAATGCCATACAGGCTATGCCACAGGGTGGAACGCTCACAATAATGACTTCCAAAAAGGAAAAAGAGGTAGATATAATTATATCTGATACCGGTGTTGGAATGTCTGAGGAGGTAAAGAAAAAGATTTTTATACCCTTCTTTACGACTAAAGAGGTCGGAAAGGGTACCGGACTCGGGTTGTCGGTTGCGCTTGGCATAATAGAATCACACGGCGGAAGTATCGAAGTAGCAAGCGAGCCGGATAGAGGTTCGACATTCACCATCAGGATACCTTATTGAACAGGAAAAATCTTATGGACAGCTCATCCTATAGAATTTTGCTAATCGATGATTCACCAGAGATTTTGGAGATGCTCACCAGAATACTCAAACCCGAAGGGTTCGAGACTCTCATAGCCAGCAGCGGAGAATCTGCCCTCAATATATTGAAATCTGAAAGGGTCGATATAGTAATAACAGACATAAAAATGCCAGGTATATCCGGTCTCGACATTCTGAGGGTCATCAACGAAAACTATAAAGACATAGAGACTATCGTAATTACAGGCTATGCCTCCATCGATACTGCCATAAGCTCTATGAAATCAGGGGCAAATGAATATATTCCGAAACCATTTACCGAAGAGGAACTCCTCACAGCAGTAAATAAGGTAATAGAAAAGATCACCCTCAAAAAGAAAAGTAGAGAGGAGAACATACCACAAGGGGAGTTTGGAATAATAGGTACTTCGACAGGTATAAAGAGGGTAGTTACATCGATAAAGAAAGCCGCCCAGACAAATGCAACCATCCTGATATACGGAGAGAGCGGAACGGGGAAAGAACTGGTCGCAAGGGCTATACACTACAATAGCAATCGTGCCACTGCACCATTCGTTGGTATTAATTGTGGAGGCATACCCGAGAGTCTGCTCGAGAGTCAGCTCTTCGGTCATATAAAAGGTTCATTCACAGGTGCAAACGAGACAAGGGCTGGATTCTTTCAAACAGCGGAGCGCGGAACCATTTTTTTGGACGAGATAACCGAGACCAGCATATCCACTCAGGTAAAACTCCTCAGGGTCCTGCAGGAAAAAGAAATCTATATGATTGGCTCCAACAAACCAATCAAGGTAGATGTCAGGGTTATTGCTGCAACCAACAAGGAGATCCTTTCTTTGATAAAACAAGGCAGATTCAGAGAGGATCTGTATTTCAGACTCAATGTAATTCCAATCGATATACCACCTCTGCGGGAGAGAGGTGATGATATAATCATCCTCACCAACTATTTCTTCAACATCTACAAGAAAGAATATCAGAAGCCAAAACTTCAACTATCCCCGCAGATACTCCAGGTCTTCAGAAATTACTCCTGGCCCGGGAATGTGCGTGAACTACAGAACATCATACACAGAATAGTGGTAATGTCGGATACCGAAATAATAGATATCCCCGACTTACCCGAATTTATGCGATATTCTATAAACGGCATATCGAATCCCAATAGAAGCCTCGAAGAGGTAGAGAGAGAGCATATCCTCAATGTGTTGAATTATACCAACTGGAACAAATCCCGCACAGCCGAGATACTCAAGATCGACAGAAAGACTCTAAGAGATAAACTCAAAAAATACGAAATAAAGGACAAATCTGGAGAATAATTCACCAATGGGGAGAATCTCCCCACTCAAAACGGAGCCTCTCTTTAGTATCAATCGCAAAAATTAGCCTGATTTCAAACAGTTAGATTTGAAAACAAACGACGATATTTGGAACGGGGATTGCATATATCTTATCACCTCCATTTGGAGGGCGGCCGCAATGAGAACCTTGACTATCAACAGGAGGTCGTTGTTATGAAAAGAGAAAATAAAAAAGGTCTTTGTGAGACCTGTATAAGAAAAGATGAATGCACATATCTGAATACCAATTCGGAACCGGTACTCTTCTGCGAAGAATTTGCAACCGGCTGTAACCCCGTAAGAGAGACAGTAGACACTATCTCTCGTGGTCCGGACTACGATGAAGGCTATGAAGGGCTCTGCAAGAACTGTGACAATCGAAAGATGTGCACTGTGTGTAAGAAAGGCAGCCCTGTGTGGCAGTGTGAGGAATACGCTTGAACCCTTTTAATAATATATAAGGAGGTAAATTATGGCAAGAGCCGAAAAAGAACTCAAAAAAGACGAGAAGGAACAGAGGAGAAGGACAGTATATGATTCCGTAAGGATGCAGTTCAACAAGGCTGCTGACCTTATGAATCTCGATGAGAATTTGAGGAAGATTCTGTCCCAAACCCAGAATGAGATCGTTGTCCACTTCCCGGTAAAAATGGACAACGGACAAATCGAGATGTTTACCGGCTATAGGGTTCAGCACAACAATGTACTTGGTCCTTACAAAGGCGGATTGAGATTCCACCCAAATGTAGACATAGACGAGGTTCGCGCACTGGCTACATGGATGACATGGAAATCAGCAATCGCAGATATCCCATTTGGTGGTGCAAAGGGTGGTATTCAGATCGATCCGTCCAAATATTCTATGGGTGAATTAGAGAGGATCTCGAGGAGATTTGCCTTTGCACTTGGAAACAACATTGGTCCAGAATACGATATTCCAGCTCCCGATGTAAACACTAATGCCCAAATAATGGCCTGGATACTGGACACATATCTATCTATGGTACCTGCCAATGAAAGGCAGAGATGTATCCATGTAGTTACTGGCAAACCCATCGAATCGGGTGGCTCACTCGGTAGAGAGAAGGCAACTGGACAGGGAGTGGTATATTGTATAGAAGAATGGGCAAGGGACAAGAATTTTGACCTTTCGAAGGCGACATATATCGTTCAGGGTTTTGGCAATGTAGGAAGCTGGACATCTAAGCTTTTGAAACCAAAGGGCGCAAAGCTCCTTGCTGTTCACGATGTTACAGGTGCAATTTACAATGAAAATGGCATCGATCCAGACGAACTTGCCGAATATGTAAAGAAGAATAAGGGAGTAAAAGGTTACCCAAAGGCAACCCCGATCGACCTCGAAAAGTTCTTCGAAATAGAGGCGGATATCTTTATCCCTGCCGCCCTCGAAAATCAGATTACCGAAGAGACAGCCCCAAAACTCAAGGTAAAACTCATTGCCGAAGGTGCAAATGGACCCACCACCCCCGAGGGAGACATCATCCTCTACAAGAGAGGCATAGATTTGATACCGGATATACTCTGCAACTCCGGAGGAGTAATAGTGAGTTATTTCGAATGGCTGCAGAATAAACGCTCTGAATACTGGGAGCTCGAAGAGGTAGATTGCAAATTGAAGAAGAAGATAATACCGGCATACAGGCGCGTAAGGGATACAGCAAGAGAATTCAATACAGACCGGAGAACAGCTGCATACATTGTTGCCATAAGGAGACTTGAAAAGGTTTATCAGGAAAGGGGCATATTTCCCTAAGGAAGAGAGATTTTTCGAATAGCCTCCATTGCCCGTGTTTTACAATAAAACCCACAGTCCTCAAAGCAGTAAAACACGGGCAATGATTTTTTAAATGGCTTTATTTTTGTTTCTCTTATAGCTTAACTACTTGATAATACGCCGCTTTTCGGCACACCAGCCAAAAAGTGCCAGATACAATTTCCCCCCAAATTCCCATACAATTCCTCCGAAACCCCCAAAAATCCGCCCTTTATCCGAAGGCACACTTATTGGGGATTGGCCTGAGCTCTTTTCTTCCTGATATAGAGAACCTTCTTTACAACAGCCACTATATCATTATCGATATCTACAACATTGACCGTAAATTCGGGTAGATACCTCTCACCACTCTTTGTACGCTCTACGATATCTATAATCATCTCTTCGGTTAAGATAAAATGAGCAAATACTGTACCCCTTCCTGGTTTTACGAAGTCTACTGTTGCAGATTTATCCCAGACAATATACTCGTCCCCCAAATTCTTTATAAGCATAAGCATATAAAAGGGGTCAGTCATTGCATAAATAGAACCACCAAAGTGTGTGTTCACATAATTACGGTTATACCAACCAAGCCTCATCTCAACCAAAATCTCTCTGAAATCCTCAGAGATCTTCTTCACACAAATCCCCGTTCCCAAAAATGGGGGATATAAGTTAAGTAACAATCTGAACAATCTTGCGTTCATCTCTCTACCCCTATATCAAAGATTGAGAACAGATTTATATACATACCCTTATTTTTCTTTACAGAGCATTTTATTCGTTATCCCGGATATATCCACAAAGGCATTTGTACTGGATACGGATGCACTCGTATCACCACCCTGAAAATTCAGATCCTTTACCGGAATATTCGAAGGGGCGATCTTCAATGATACAGACTTCCCAAACCCTTCGGGACATACACCCATAGATTTACCATCCTTATCAGTCTTATATACTACGAGTTCGAGGGATGTATCGAAAGAATAGGATTCACCAGTAAAGATATACCCACCATCCAGAGTCGAATATACCGAATAACATCTATCTATCTTCTCCCCACCATATGTCTTCTGCCAGATTGCATTGCCCGTGCTGTCGACCTTTATCAAAAGACAGTCATACTGCCCAGCGCCATAAAACATAGTCTCGGCGAGCAAAAGAAAATTATTATCAACCGTCTTTATCAACTGATATGGCTTTTGATTATCCGGTCCTCCATATGTCCTCTGCCACACAACACCACCTGAGCTATCGAACTTCATCAGAAATGCATCCAGTACATTTCCGGTAACTGGCACCTCTCCTCCGACTATTGCACCACCATCATTAGTAGCTGCAATCGCATACCCTCTCTCAATATTGCTCGAATCTCCAATCTGCTTTGCATACACCTTGCTACCATCAGATTTGAGTCTTAAATAATAGGCATCATAACAGGTCTGACAACCCGTATTCACAGCACCAGAGATCAAAATATCTCCCGATGGTGAGATATCCAGATTGAAAGCCCCGCTATCGTTATTACTTCCAAACTGCTTCTGCCATACAAAATCCCCGTTTCTGTCGATCTTGAAGACCCATATCGCACCGCAGGTTACACAGGAGGCATTGTAGGTCCCGGCAGCAACGAATCCATCAGACACTGACTTTAATGCAAAGAGTCGGTCATCATTTACACTCCCATAGGTCTTTTGCCATTTAATATTTCCTGCAGAATCAAAAAGAATCAGCCAGACATCAGTCTTTCCGGCACCAAAAGAATCAGAATATCCTCCAGCAAGGATATCCCCATCCCCATTCTCTACAACAGAGACAGCAATATCTTCTTTGTCTCCACCCACGACCCTCTGCCAGATGGTATTCCCGTATTCATCGGATTTATTGATTAAAAAGTCGGTATTACCCCTATAATTTGTTGTACCAACGAACAGAAATCCCTTATCCTTCGTCTGGATAATCCCTTTCCCACTCTCCTGTGCCACCGTTCCATATCTAAATGGATAGTACGAATACATCTCACAACCATTCTTCTTATCGAAATCACCATCTATATAAGGTGGGAGACACTCATCATAAGAGCATAACATATCCTCACAGAGTACAGTCTTCACATTTATGACATTACACTTATAATTGCACTTCCCGCAATTATTCGGATCGGTATAGAAGTTCACCTCACAACCATCAGACCAGTCTCCATTGCAGTTGTCATACTTTCTTATACACTTACACTGATCGTCTATACACTCCGCATTCTGCCCGCAGGAGCCACAACTCCCTCCACAACCGTCGTCTCCACACTGCTTATTATTGCAATCGGGCTTACAAACATCTGTCAAAACATCTTCAATCCCTGTATCGCCGCTATCCTCGTTTGTATCAGGAGATTCTGTATCATCCCCTGTGTGTATATCAGACATAGCATCCTTTATCCTGACATCCTTAATTGGATTCAGGGCACCATCTCCATCCTCCGAACAACCATAAAAATATGCAGAAATTATCAATATAAAGATCCATAGAAAACTCTTTCTCTTCATATCCACACCTCTCTATTAAAGCGGAATAAATCTATACCAGTTTGAATCAAATTACAAACATTTTCCTATAACCAATCTTTACAAATCTTTCGGTTAATATAGATTCCTCCTAAGATAGATTCAGCAAATTATATCTTACAAACAATCCTTTTCTGCTTTGACAATTGAATCTCTTTCTGTTAGTATGACTCTACTTTTCAGGAGGTAAGTTATGAAAAGGTATTTTCTTGTGGTACTTTTACTCAGTATCATTGGTGCATTTATTTATTGTTCCTCGGATGACTCAAACAGTTCTGACACATTGGCCGGACAGGATGCTACACTTGCAGACGATGAGATTCCAACCGGCCACGCCATATTCGGGCAGGCCTGCGAGACAAATGATTTTTGCAATAAAAACAAACCGGATGGTCCCAATGTGTGCCTTACAACAGATTTCTTAAAAATAAACAATATCACAGGAGAGATGCCGGGCGGTTACTGTTCCAGATTGAATTGTGATGTAAACAATCCAGATACAGATTGCGGCACAGGGGCTGTATGCCTGAGCACAAAACCCTTTGACGAAAACTGTCAGGGGATCGGGATATGCGTTCTGTTATGTAATACAGATGACGACTGCAGAAAATCTGAGGGTTATATATGCCTCGAGAGACCTGAGATTGACTCCAAACACAAGATATGCATTCACCAGAGTTTTAAGGACTATCCTGTTGTCTGCAAACAATAGGTTCCTAACCCAATATGTTCAGAAAAGTAATTAATGCCACAGGTTTTCATAGCCTGATAATACTATTTGCATTCTTTATCGTTTTTTCATCAGGATGTGGTGGATTTATACGGGACTCAGAGGACAGTTCGCTACAATTGAGAGATGCCTATTCTGATACAGAATCTGCAGACACATACTACACAACTGATGCAATCGAAGAATTAACAACAGATACATTTTCGGGCACCCTGACAGATGTAGAGGATGCTTATGATGTAATAGTTTATCCAGATGCTAGTACAGATGAATATTTAGATACTACCGAAGACATAATCATAGATGTAAATGATCTACCCGACTATTACATTGATGCAATAGATAGAGATATAGATCACAATGAGGATACTCCAGCTGGTGATACTCCCACAGATATCTCTTATTCTGACATTTCATTTTCAGGTGATACATCGTCTACCTGTGATTGCGACACAAACTGGTGCGGGGTATGCTATTATCCGGGTACAGAAGGGCTCAAGGATCAGGCACTAAAAGACAGATTGTACGATCTAATAAAAGACCACAACTCTCTTGGTTATTATACGGCAAGGCTGAAGATGTTCTCAGAAATAGACAACAAAGATGGATGGGTAGAGTGTGTCTATACAGGATTCAGACTGCAGACCAATGGTATCCCTGCTTCTAATGTTATGAACACAGAACACACCTGGCCACAGAGTGAAGGTGCGGACAGTGAACCCGCAAGGTCCGATCTATTTCACCTCTTCCCTACAAAATCCGATGCAAATTCAAAAAGAGGAAGTTACCCTTTTGGAACGGTGGTCAATATAACCTGGTCAGAGGGAGGAAGCAAACTCGGAACAGATTCTACAGGTAATATTGTGTTCGAGCCGAGGGATGTCCACAAAGGGAATGTTGCACGCGCAATGTTCTACTTCAGTATAAGGTATAGGCTGCCAATCGATAACAAACAGGAGGCAGAGCTCAGAAAGTGGCACATCCTCGACCCGGTAGATGAGGATGAGATAGAGAGATGTAATAAGATAAATTTTTATCAACACAATAGAAACCCCTTTGTGGACTGGCCAGATTTTGTAAATAGGATCAAAGATTTTTAATTTGAGAGAAATTCTGGGAAAAAATGAATTCTTCGACGCATACAGCAGAATAAGATCACAGGTTCTCAAATTTTACGAAAAGTTTGTCGAAGATATATCAAATTTTGAATGCAAAAAAGGATGTTCCGACTGTTGTAAGAGATTTACTCTCCTGCCTGTAGAGTTTTACTTCATAAAAAATCATCTAAAAAACAGAGAATTCTCTATTGAGCCTCACAGTGCACAAGATGAGACCTGTCCATTTCTTAAGAACAAAAGCTGCCAGATTTATGAGATAAGACCATTGATGTGTATAACTCAGGGTCTACCACTTCTAACCTTAAACCTAAAAGACGATAAAATGGATGTCTTAATATGTGAAAAAAACAGCAGAATATACCCCCATAATGGAGGTACCAATATAAAAATATTCGATTATCAATCCCTCATATCCAGTATGTATTCATTAAACAACCTGTTCTGTAATAAGTATAAATTGAGCGAAGAGAGAATCGATATAGCAAAATTATTATAATTCTGAATCAGACATCACATGATCCACCATCACATCCACAGGTTGGACAGGAAGAACCGGAATCTCCATAATCAAAATTCTCAGAAGAGGCGTTGAACGCCGAATATGAAGACATTATCCTCTTAATAGACTTTGAACCACAATTTGGACACAATAACTCTCCCAAATCGTTCGAATTTCGAATAAACTCCTCAAAGATTTTATTACATTCGAGACATTTGTACTCATATATAGGCATATACTTACTCCTTAAAAATAACTAATTAGTTAATATATTCTTGTCAATCATCTTCTTCAATATGTGCTTTGGCACTGCCCCTATAATCTGGTCAACGGGTCTTCCATTCTTGAAGAGTATAAGAGTGGGTATACTCCTTATACCATATTTGTACGCTGTCTGCTCATTCTCATCTACATTTACCTTACCAACTTTGATCTTGCCCTGATACTCAAATGCAAGCTCCTCTACAATAGGTCCAACCAATCTACATGGACCACACCACGGAGCCCAGAAATCCACGAGAACTGGATCCTTACTCTCAAGGACCTCTTTGCTAAAATTCTCATCAGTAAGTTCTAAGTGTCTATTCTCTGACATAACCAATAACCTCCTTCCTGACTATATAGATGCATTGCACTAATAAAAGTTTTAAAAAAAATTTGACAATAAGAATATTTAGTGTATTATATTTTTTGATTACTCTTAAAGGAGGAGTATTATGAAGAAGGCACTTTTGGTACTCTTTGCGTTCGGTCTTTTGACACTCTTTGCAGTAGCAGCGAGTGCTCAGGAGCAGGCTGCTCCAGCTCAGCCCGCTGGGCAGGAAGTAAAGAAGGATGAGGCAAAACCAGCAGAGCAAGCACCAGCAGTAAAGGAAGAGAAGAAGGAAGAGAAGAAAGAGGCAAAGGAAGAGAAGAAGGAAGAGAAGAAAGAGGCAAAGGAAGAGAAGAAGGAAGAGAAGAAGGCTAAGAAGGAAAAGAAAGAGAAGAAGGAAGGCGAAGAAAAGAAAGAGAAGAAGACCAAGAAGGAAAAGAAAGAGAAGAAGGAAGGCGAAGAAAAGAAGGCTGAGTAACTTATACTATCCTTCTATAGATTTTTCAAAAGGCGTTCGAAAAGAACGCCTTTTTTATTGCCTAAATTTTGCAACTATTCAAGAACAGGTGCCAGTTACCCCAAAAGGGAAAAATTAACCTAAGCACATTGATATCATTGGTTTTTTGAAAAAAGTACCAGTTACAATTCTTTCCAATTCTTTCGCTACTCTCAAACCATTTATTATTGGGAAATTCAGGGTAGGAAATTTGGTCGGGGAGACTGGATTTGAACCAGCGACCCCCTGGTCCCGAACCAGGTGCTCTAGCCAGACTGAGCCACTCCCCGAGGTAGGGCGTATATTAACACCTTTTTATCAAAATTCAAGAAGAAGTTTCCTATTTTAATCGTAAAGTTTCTGTTATCATATATGATTTGATGAGATTACCAACCATTCAAAAACTGAATTTTAGGAATTTCCAATGTATTTCCTTCACGACATTTTTATTATCAATTCCTATATCTGGATAATTAAATAAATAAGAATGGGAATTATAATCCGAGACTGAATAAAACAATATCTAAAGCGGTTTATGGTCTATCAAGATTAGCAAAATAATCTACTCTATACAGGATGGCACAGGTTGATTATCTTCTCCAAATTTAGTCGAAACCTTTATCCAATCCCTTACCCATAGACACAATGTGTCTGCCTGTTTCAAATAACCAAATTTATAAATTGTTGGATTTTCATTTGAATTCAAAATCAACTCTTTATCTGGATAATGCAGACTACCGTGTCGCCTTTTTACAATCTCTCTTGCCCTGTCAATGTATAAATTTGCCTCACCAAGGAGAGATTTATCCTTATAAAATGCCGATGCATATAATAGATATACAAATTCTGACCTTAGATAATCAATTTCAATCCCATCTAACATTTCGTATAAAAACTTGTCTGTAACTAATTTTCTCAATATTCCCACCTTATCATTAATCTCTCTCATCTTCTCAGAAAACTCTCTCAGATTCGATATAATACTATTTTCGAAATTCCCTCTCTTCTCATCAGACAGATCATCCATCTCATCCACCATTACTCTATCGGGTTGTCCTATTATCCCTGACTTATGCCCCAACTCTACATATGCATCTACTCCAGCATAATAAGCAGCAAGACGTCTGTTGATAAGGTACTCAGCCTGCACTTCGATCAACTGATTAATTATAGCGGATACTTCCTTGTATTTCTCAGAAAGGGGCATTAACATATATTCTATCTCTGATTGCCATTTATCTGTAAACTTATAAGCCATTTTCGTAGAAAGGTAATCCGTCATATAATAACCCCATTCCCAACCGGATGTAAAAACGATATGACCAGTATTCTGCCTCGCCGTATCATTTTTCAATTCAGAGTTCATAAGCTCAAGATCCAGAAATCTGCTCCTGATATACAATGGCAGAAACAATGGTACGCTATTGTCAAACGCAATCCAGTATGCACTCTCAGGAAAATAGACAACCTTCTTGCCTTTATGAATATAGTCTAATAAAAATTCCTTATGCTCCTTGAAACTCCTGTGATTATACGCACCGACAGATGATTCTATGAGGTTGAAGTACATTACAGTATGAACATAGGGAACTATATCTTCTATATATTTAACAAGAAAATAATACAACAGCGTTTCATTATTATATTCGACCCACAGATTAGGATAATTGCCTACATGAATAGTGGCTGTTATATCAATATCACCTCTTACAGTTCTGACTCTACTCTTAATATCCTCTATCTTGCGAATAAACACATCGGGTTCATTCCCAACAAACTCACCAAAAGATAGATTCAACACATCAAAATTCAAATCTCTAATAATCCTCAACGAATCTTCATCCTCTATCAAATACCCATTTTGCAGGCTCGAATTCGCAAATACAAGGCAGTTAATCCCGACCTTGATTCCTCTTCTGTGTGCTAACTCTATGATTTTCTCTGTTTTTAGCCTCCATTCAAGATACCTATCTTCTTTTCTTATATCATTCAACGCCACCCATTGTATATAATTGCCCCTTATCTTAATTATCCAGTCTATTATCTTATATGCCTCTTCAAGTTCTGTCCCAATCCAGAAATCATAGAGTGCCTCAATAGGATGCAATGTATGCAGATGCAACCCTCTCAGCCCAATATCAGGTTTGAACAAAACACCTCTATTCTGCTCAAGAGAATTCAGCAGATTCCTTATATGGAGATTTTCGGGAATAAAATATTGATATGGCGTAAAAAATCTATAACCGATATATTCAAGTATCTCATAAACTCCATATTGAGCACCAAGTGGATAATCTGCAGAGATATCGATTGTGATTTCGCTATTCTTATATTCGTATGAATAAGAAAAGCACTCTTTACAATCATCTCTATTTTTCAGATTAATGATAATCTGAATATTGTCATTACCTCTCTTTGACTCGAGACTGCTGATATAACCCAGCATATCGGAGATGAGCTGCTGATTCTCTGACCTTATTTCTATACCGTATCCGACAACTCTATCAGATAAATCATTCAATAATGTGGTTCTACTGTTACATCCTGCAAATATCGTCAATAAGAGCACAATCAATGCCATTCTATTCATCTTATCCCCTCCTTCTAAATACTGATCTCGTAGGTAAAATCCATCAAATCAATACTCATAAGGATATTTCTCTGTAAATAATAATCTTTGTAAACAAGCACTACTACAACATTATAAATCCCTGTTTTGAGTCTATATTTTCCATTTATCTCAGTGTAATACTTTGCCTTATTGTCCTTAAAAAAATATCTCCTGTTCATTACCTCTTTATTGTCGGAGTAAAAAGATACACTCACCTCATTCAAATCTTTTAGAGATGCATTCTTGATGTTAATTGTTACTTCCCTCTCTATAGGAAATAAGAGTAGGAAAACAAGGGCGATACTCAAAAATATTAGGGCACCGGCGATTTTATTTTTCATCTTTCAATTCTTGCAGTTTGCTCTCCATCTTCTTGATAACTGCATCGAACCCCTGTTCCTTTATGATCTTGTTGAACTCGGATTTATAGTTCTTCAATGTGGATACCTCGTCGATAATCAAATCATATACAACCCACTTATTGTCTCTCTTGAATACGGCGAAACCAACACCAACCTTACCTTCCTTGGAACTAATCGAAGTATCTACTATCAACTCGCCTTCATCCTCATTTTCAGATTTAATAACAATGTCATAATCTACAGCTGAGGTAATCTTTTTCAGATAAGATGTCTCAATAAGCTCTCTCATTAAATAGTTGAATCTCTCAATCTCCTCCTTGGTTCTGTCTTTGTAGTGCCTGCCAAGGGACCTTTTTGCAAGTTCATTATAGTCCAGAACTTCGTCCACCACTTTCTTGATCTCTAACTTTTTCTTCTCAATAGGTATGTTCTTCTTCAGTATCCCCTTTACCTTATCTGAATACCTCAAAATCATATCCGATGCCTTGTCCTCGCCTGCATAAACCACGCCACTGTATATTAATAATAAGACACAAACAACAAATATCTTCTTCATAAATTCCTCCTCATCTTAAATTATAAATCATCTCAAACAACATTGTAAGAGAGATTGGGTAAAAAGATACTCACAGGGAATACTTGTCATATCTTATGTAAAATATACATCCAGCTGAGTGGCAAGATACATAAGTATCTCATCTGTTCGTCTCAATCTCTGACTTATTATACGGGATATATTAAAGAGCACCTTTATCGCAAACTTCGGGTCATCTCCTATCATCTTATCAAAAGAAGATCGTCTAAAGATATACAAGGTAGTATCCTCTACGGCATAGGCAGAGGCGGATCTGGGGAGTCCATCTATGAAGCTCATCTCACCAAATATCTCTCCTTCTCTAAAATATGTTAAAACCCTCTCAGCATCCTTAGTCTTTTCGGCAGATTCCTCGTCATCTGCGATCTTGGATATCTTGACACACCCCTCTTTAACAAGATAAATGGCATTCCCTTCCATCTCCTCAAGAAAAATCGCCTCAAGGGGCTTATATTGTTTCAGTTCCATATATGAATGAAGCTTCTCTATCTCCCCTTCATTCATACCATCAAATATCGTAATATTATCTCCCATACTAAAGCCTGTTAGCCTTCAAAATCCCTATCTTTGTTGCCAATACCCATCCCCTTAAATTCCTACCCGGCACCTCTATCAGCAAAAATTGGTCATATTGATCCTTTACCCTCACCATCATCCCCTCACTTATCTGTGAAAGGGTCTTATAAGACTCAGACGGTCCCTCTTTTAAATCTATACTCCTCTCAAGAACTATACCTCTCTCCTGTAAATGCATATACACTATCCTCAATCCCGATATCAAACCTGATACCACTACGAGTATTACCAGTGAGATTATCAACCCACGAATACCCCTCTTTATTTTCAAAAATCTCCTCAAAATCAAGATAAAAAATAAGAGATTTAGAAGAATGATAAATACAATTGTAACATAAGGGCTATAATACTTCAGCAATATCTCATAAATTAATGAGTCACTCCCCTGAACTACTATACCTTCCTCTGCAAGACTCTCTACGGCTACCTTCAAGTTGCGTTCTATATCCTGCGATGTCCCGTTCAGCAACATTGAATTATAATACCAGTATACGGCCTCCCCGTACTCCCCTGAATATAGATAGGCTGTGGCAAGGTTATAATAAAGATCTTGATCCTCAATATTTTGCTTTACTATGCTTAGATATTTCTCTATTGCCCCCTTATAGTCAGAGGATAAAAAAGACTTATTGGCATCAGAGATATCGGCAAAGCCATATGAAATAAGGACAAAAAGCATTAATATAAAAATAGAACCTCTATTCACCTAATTCCCTCACAACTCTATCAAATCTATTTTTCAAATCAGTAATATCAAACCCTCTGGACTCAAATCCTGCAAACTTTATAAAATCAAAGGCATCCAATAGCATCAATATCTCTGAGACTATATCCTCCTTTATCCCCTTACTTATTAATGACTCTCTTAGACTATCCCTCGTCATACCCTTCTGTATTACCCCTGCTTTTATAAATAGAATATCCTCAATTGCAGAATAAATATTTTCTATAAACAACTTTATGTTACCCTCTCTGTATCCCTTTTCAACAATAGATATACTCTTCTTAAGTCTCCTCCTCCTCTTAGAGATCTCTGAATCAAAACCTAAATATAGGTATAGAAACCTTCCAAAATCCACCAGTACTATCAAGATAAAAATTGATGGTACAAGGGTAATAGAAATTACAAAAGTCTTTATCGAAAGACCATTGAACTTATCTCCAACTCTATTTACAAATCTTATACTGCTGATGTTTGCTGAATCACTGGAATAACTGTTCTTTTTTACCCCACCTGTTGTACCTTCGGCATCAGTTACATCTACAGTGAGTCCCCCTACTAATACCTTTTCATATGTTGATGTATCAGGCTTGAAGAAGACGATATCAAATGATGGAATATTTATCCTGCCTGTCCTTCTGGCAAATATGAGATATTCAAAGCTCTTCCTGCCACCATAAAACTTCCGGTCTGGCGACTGCTCTGTCCTTATTACAGGGTCATAGAATCTCAATTCAGGATTGTCCCTGATCTTTGGTATGGTGAATGCGTTTATATTACCCTTCCCCTCCACAACTACATTTAAGGTAAAAGGTTTATCCATAGGTTGTCTTTGAGGGGTGAGGGAAAAACTCACCCTGTAATCCCCTACATTATATACAGGAAAGTCCTGGGGCATATCCTTCTCAGGAAGCGGTCTTACATCTATCTTTATACTCTGAGTCTGCCGTGTCATTCTCTTCTGACTGAAACCCGCCACCACATTTAATACAATGCTCGAAGGCTCTATCTCATAGATACCTGCCTTTGTGGGGAAGACTGCCTTCCTCTTCAGAAGATAGACATTATAGACTTTAGAACCTATTCGCTTTTGTCCTTCAGAAGCTAACCTCTGAGGATTATAGAGATCCTCAACCCAGGCACCCTCAAATTTCGGAAGATCCAGTTGCTCAATATCATAAACTCCTATGGCACTGTAGAGGTATAAAGAGAAGACAAACTGTTCTCCCACATAGACAGTCTTCCTGTCCACAACCGCCTGCAACATCACATCCTCATCACTTATATGCCCATCAAAAGGTAACTCATCAATATCAAATGGCGACTTGAATATATTATATCCCTGATTCTGCTGTCTCTTCTGTTGAACAGATCTGGATGCCGGGAGCACTGTAACTTTAATTGGTTGAGACTGATACACCCTGCCCCTTACCACCACAATCGCCGGTTTTATCTCTATCACCCCTGTCCTGTTTGGAAGCAATTCGATATTGTAACTCTTTACCTTGCTGAAGGTCTGAGACCCTCCTATTACAATATTCATCTTCGTGGATTCACTCTGCGAGAGCTTCCTGAACCCCTGAAAATCGGGGAACTTTATCTGAGAGGGCTCGGTATTAAAACCACAGGATATATTGAGAGTGTATATCAGTGTGTCATTTAAACCAATCTCCTCAGAATTCACAAGGGCCTCTACCTGCACATCCTCAGCAAGAGATGTTCCCTGAATGAATATCAATATTAAAAATATTTCACCAATCCTTCTCCACATTTGCACTGGAAAAATCCTTGAGTAAAAACTTGCTGAAAGGTTGTTCTGTCTCTTTTTCCTTCAATGAATCAAGCAACTGCTCTGCCTGAGATATGTCCATCCTGTTCTTTTCCTGTTCTGTCTTCTCCCTATCCTTTCTATCCTGGTCCTTTGCCTCCTCTTTCTTATCCTCCTTCTTCTCCTCTTCCTTATTATCTTTATCCTTATCCTTATTCTGCTGATTCTGCTTCTCCTGCTCTTTCATCATCCTCAATACCATCTCGAGATTATGTTTTGGGTCCAGAAACTCACGATTGTACTGAATCGACTTTATATATGAGTCTATAGCCTCATTATATTTTTGCTGTTCAAGGAAAAGATTCCCCATATTAAAGTAAATCTTTGATTTGAGTTTATCATCGGCCCTGATGAGACTCTTCTTCAGTTCTTCATACGCCTCGTTATATCTTTTGTCCTTAATAAGGGCACTTGCTTTATTATAGTGAATTAGAGGCTCCTTATTCAGGGACTTACCCGCCTCATCATACTTCTTCAGGGACTCCTTAAACTTACCCTCTTGATACAATTCATTACCCTCTCTCACATTGGGATTCTCTCGCAAAAATGGAGAAAAACCACTAAGTATCAACATAGTAAATATAACCCAAAGACTACTTGTATCTCTATTTTTACCTGTAAAAGGAAGAACAAAATAAGCATATATTAGTAATACAGCTGAGATCAGTGCTATAATCCAGTACCTATCCAGATAATTATAGACCTCTTTTGAACTAATCTCCCCCTTCTTTAATCCCTTTAACTCCTCAAGTATTACCGGTATACCAAGTTCATTGTTATTTCCCTGTATGTATATTCCTCCTGTTGAGGAAGTTATCTTCTTCAAGACGCCTTCATTCAATCTGCTTACTACTACCTGCCCGGACCTGTCCCTTTTATATGTTCTTCCACCCTCCGTATTGTCAGGAACAGGTTCGCCTGTAAGTGTCCCAAGCCCAATAGCATATACCTTTATTCCATTATTCCTCAGTTCTTCTATGACTTGATCATAATTCCCCTCGTGATCCTCTCCATCGGATAGGATTATAATCACCCTTGTTCCGGAGGTCTGCTGGCTGTTCATAAACATATCCCTTGCAAGAGAAAGGGCTGATTTAAAATTTGTTCCCTGAACCGGAACCGAATCTACACCTACGTTTTTCAAGAACAATCTCGCTGCATCATAGTCTGTTGTAAGAGGAACCTGCATAAATGCCTGTCCGGCAAACAGAATAACCCCTATTCTATCCCCTTTCAACTGAGATATAAGGTTCCCCAGTTCGAGTTTTGCCCTTTCAAGTCTACTTGGCAGAATGTCCCGGGATAGCATAGATCTGGAGACATCAAGGGCAATGATTATATCTATACCCTTCTTCTTGATATCCACCACCCTGCTCCCAAACTGGGGAGACATAATACCAATTGAAATTAGTATAAGGGCTACTAAAGATATGATTATATACCTAAACACCCTATCGATACTGTAATTCTTCGTTATCCTCAGAATTATATCCTCAGAAAAAACGGAAAATATCCTTGCCCTGTACTTGTAAAAAGATCTGATAACATACAGTGCTAGTATTATCGACAGAATCAACAAAACTACAAATTTTGGCTCGCCAAACCTGAACATAGCATTAGTAATAACAGATTATGTATTATTTTAATCCAGCGTCAATATAATATTTTAGAAATTTAGTATCAAATTCTTGTTGATTTTCTGTAAAAATAGTGTATAAACAGATTTGCTCCGTATTTTAAGGAGGTATTCTATGAACATTACCTTCAAGGTAGGAGAAAAGGCTGTTTACCCGGCCCAGGGGGTAGGAGAGATAGTCTCTATTGAGACCAGAGAGATCAATGGTAACAAAGAGACTTTCTATGTGATGAAGATTCTCAAGACGGAGAGCAAGATTCTGATACCAACCAGAAAGGCACAGGAGGAAGGCCTCAGAAAGATAATATCCAAAGACAAGATCAAAGATGTGTATACAATTTTGAAATCAAAAGAGATATCCCCTACTTCCAAAAAGACTTGGAATAGAAGGTATCGTGAGTATATGGATAAAATAAAGACGGGGTCTGTATTTGAGGTAGCTGAGGTAATAAGGGATCTGTCCAGGCTAAAGAGTCAGAAGGACCTCTCATTTGGTGAGAGGAAGATGCTCGATACTGCGAGAAATCTCCTGATAAACGAATTATCAATAGTCAAAAACACAAACGAAGAGTCCATAGATCAGGAGATAAAATCTATATTTAATGCATAACACTCAGTTTGATCTGGTATTGCTCGCCGCTGGAAAGGGAGAAAGATTGGGAGGGCGGGAAAAGGCTACCATTAAATTGGGGGGCGATTTTGCTATTTGCCATCAGCTGGATATATTTAGTGAAACAAAAGGTCTTAACAAAATAATTATCACATATCGCCCATCCAATCTCAAAAGACTCAAAGAAGTAGTGCGCTACCATCCCCTTTTTGATAGGTGTATATTCGTTAAGGGAGGTAATGAGAGAGTAGACAGTGTCTTCAATGCCCTGAAAATATTAAAGGATAGCTCCTCAAGAATAGTAGCCATTCACGATGTAGCCAGACCTAATATTAATAAGTGGCTTATCTATAAAGGGATAGAGATATCTTCAAGATTTGGAACAGCCATACCCGCAGTTCCACTGGTGGACACAATCAAAGAAGTAATAGATGATAGGGTTGTCAGGACCATACCCAGAGAGAACATATATCAGATCCAGACACCCCAATTCTTTGATAGAGAGCTCATCCTGTATGCGTACTCTAAATGGTATAAAGATAAGGGTGGTTTCATTCCAACAGATGACTCGTCCCTCATCGAGAGACTGGGTATTGCACCAGTCATATTCAAAGGTGACAGAGCCAATATTAAGATAACCTACGAGGAAGATTTGAAGATGTTTGAGCATATCAAAAGGTACAGGACAGGTTTTGGGTATGACATTCACCGACTCAAGAAGGGTGGGAATCTATATATCGGTGGCGTGGTTGTAGACAGGAGCAAATCTGCTATAGCCCATTCAGATGGGGATGTCCTCATTCACGCAATCTGTGATGCCCTTCTCGGGGCCTGCGGGATGAGAGATATTGGTCACCACTTCCCGAATTCAGATAAAAAATATAAAAATATCAGCAGTCTGATTCTACTTAAAGAAACAGTAGAGATAATACGAAAAGAGGGTTTTGGTGTGGAGAACATTGATACCACGATAATACTTGAATCCCCTAAGATAGGAAAGTACATTGACGGGATGAAAGAGAATATCAGTCGAGTTCTGAACATCTCCCCAGATGAAATAGGAATAAAAGCCACAACCCCTGAAAAGACAGGAATAATGGGTAAGGGGAAGGCCATCGCAGCCTATTGCACTGCCCTGATCTCAAAATAACTAAAAGGCCTCCTATCATAGATACATCCCGAGGAGGATATACATAATTATATTGGATAACCAATGGATCACTATGGATGGATATATATTACCCCTGATCTCTCGCAGGTATCCAAATAACAATGAGGGGAAGAATACAGCGAGTCTATTTATTTGAGGATTTATGAAAAAATGGCCTATGGCAAATAATAGAGATGTCATAAAATTTGAGTGAGTAATCAAGCCTACAATTTTCCCTTTTTGATAAGCCCTCTCCATTTGAGACTGAATGAACCCTCTAAAGAATATCTCCTCCGGTATCGCCACCATTAAAAGGTGATGAAATATATTAAATACTATCCCCTCCCTTAACCCAAAAACAAACCTGTGTTTGAAAAATATCACCTGATAAATATGATTTAAGGCTATAAACAGAGGAAAGACGATAAAGAGTACCAAAAGGACTATCTTTATGTCCTTAACCAGAGAGTCTGTCTTAAGCCCGAACTCTGTTGCATCTATCTTAAAAATCTTTACGAATACGATAGAGGATACCATAAATACGGCGCTCCCGAGAGTCAAAAATAAGGTCCTACCGATATAGGGTTTTACGACAAGTAATAAAATGAGGATGCAATTGACAACCAAAAATGCAAATAATGTTTGATTGAATATTTTTCTTTGATAAATCATAATTTTGTTAGTATATTAAACTTGTTTCATTATGCAAGGAGTAAATGAAATTGAAAGGTAAAAATACTAAACTTATCAAGGTTGCAATAATTATCCTGACCCTCATCCCCTTAAATCTCTATTCAGAGGAGGGACCTGTTGTAAAACTTCAGAAAAAGTTGAGCAAGGGGAAAAACACTAACAGGGAGATATATCAGAAGGTAAAAAAGTGCTCTCAAACAAAAATAAAAAAAATATCAATTCCTTATTCAAACAATGAGCTTCTATATTACATAGTCGCCCTGAAGGATATCCCTATTGGAAAGGTATATCTGAAGATCAATAAGATTCAGGACAATGAGGGGAATATTCGTTTTAAGGTTTTATCTAAGGCAAAGACCAACTCATTCTTCTCCAAAATATACAGGGTTAATGCCTACTTCAGTGATGAATTCAGTCTACCCGATTTCAACAATGTAAGTTTTTATGAGGATGTGACAGAGAAGGAGCTCAGGCGAAAGACCACATATGACTTTTCAAAGGATGGCTCTGTAACAACTATCACTGAACGAGATGGGAATAAGGAGACCAAAAAATACACAGGTGGTGAGCACACAATGGACTTTTTGACCCTGATGTATATGGTAAGAGGACTCCCCCTTGATACAGGAAAGAGTTATTGCTTTGAGGTATTCTATCATAAGTACTATTGGAATGTATCTGGATCTGTAATCAAAAAAGAACGAATTCAGACTCCTGCCGGATTTTTCAATTCCATATATATTGAAGGGATAGCACAGAGAAAGGACAAACCTTCAGTCTCAAAGAGGCTCAAGTTATGGATATCCGATGACGACAAGCGAATTCCACTTAAAGGGGAGACAGTTATGAATATGGGGGAGGTGACTGGTTATCTCGCATACATAAAATCGGGAGAGGAGATCAAAAACGAAGAGATACAGATCGATGAAGATGAAGAAAATACTGATAGTCAATAGTCTTATAGTTGTCATATTCTCATTCACCCTGCTTAATCCACGATCAGTTCTGGCAGAGAATAAGACCGAATACCTGAGTCCTTCAGCATTGACATATTTTATCGCAGGAAAGATATTTGAAAATCAGCTCGACTTTGACAAAGCCCTCTCATATTACAAACAGGCGCTGGTCTTTGACCCATACTCATCTCTTATCAGAACCAGTGTAGCCCTGATCCTCGTCCGTAAGAATGACATATCCGGTGCAATAAAACAACTTACCTCCGCTGTTGAATCAGATGATAAGGATTACGATTCCAGAGTAATCCTTGCATCCCTCTTATTCTCAAAAGGTGATATAGAGGGAACAAAGCGTGTTCTCGAAGAGGCAAGGAGAATTGACCCTAAAAGAATTGATGCATATCTCAAACTCTCAGATCTATACCTCTTTGTAAAGGACCAGAAATCAGCCCTGAATGTACTCGATGAGATGCTCAAAAACTCTTCTGACAAATCTGAGGCATATGTACGAATGGGAAACATATACCTAAATAGACGAAATATACCCCTTGCAATAGAGGCATTCACAAATGCCCTGAAGATAGATCCCTCTAACAGAGACGCTACTATACTCCTCTCAGTTGCGTACGAACTCGAAGAGAATTATGATGCTGCCATAGATGTTTTGAAAAAATCCCAAAAGTATGTATCTGACGATATAGAGATAATGCTCTCCATAGGGAAGTTGTACCTTAGAAAGGAGGATTTCAAGTCAGCAAGAATATATTTTGATTATGCCATCAGAAATTCTTACAATCTCATAAACATCTCCATCTCAATTGCGTCCATCTATACAGAGGAAGGATATTATGCTGAGGCAGAGGAGATATATAAACCCCTCTCTTTAGAATATCCCAAAAATGACGAGATAAAATATCATTATGGCAAGCTACTCCTAAATATCAAAAAATCCGAAGAAGGTATAAACCTTCTGAAACAGATAAAGGATTCGCGCTACAAGACTTATGCTGACTCCCTCATTTGTGCTGCCTACCTGGACAGAAAAGAATATAATAGAGCCCTCGAATGCTCGGATAGTGCCGATCTGAATGAAGATACAAAACTTTTCATTAGAGTAGAATCTCTAATGGGGATGAATAGATATGAAGAGGCGAGGACCTATTTAGAAAAGTCACTGAAGAATAGAAAATTATGGAGTGATGCAATAATATACCTTGCAAGGGTTTATGAAAAGATAATCTCTAAGGATGCAGCAATATCATTATTGACGGAGGCGATTAATAAATATGATATACTACTTGATGAAAAGATCAGGATCCTTTACGAGATAGGAATGATATATGAGCGTAACTCCAGAATAAATGAGGCTATTGAAGTTATGAAAAATATCCTATCACTCAACCCTGATAATCCTGAGGCACTAAACTTCATCGGATATACATACATTGACAACAACATAAACCTCGATCAGGCAAAGGAGATGATACTTAAAGCCTATATGTACAGTTCAAAAAGCGGTGCAATAATCGACTCGGTAGGCTGGATGTACTATAAACTCGGTGATTATAAAACTGCCCTAAGATATCTCAAGAAGGCATATCGATTACTTCCTGAGGAACCCATAATCGCAGACCATCTGGCAGACACCTATCACAAGTTACATCATAATAAAGAGGCTCTTGAGATATATGAAAAGATACTCAAAATGGAAAATCTGGACAGCAAAATTAAAGAATCAGTAAGTAAAAAATTACAGGAACTGCAAAAAAATAATGCTAAACAATAAATTATTTGTGCTGAAATATCGTGATTTTGCAAAAGGGGATGTGCCCAGGGACGGAATCGAACCGCCCACACGAGGATTTTCAGTCCTCTGCTCTACCGACTGAGCTACCTGGGCAACGGGTCAAATTATATATAAAACAACTTATCTGTTGTCAAGTAGTTTTATATCAATGTTATTTAAACTTTAAAACTGGACTAATTTAAAGTTCAAAACTGGACAGTTTTAAATTCAAAACTGGACTAAAACTATAGTCCAGTTTTAAGATTTAAATCCTCAATTAAACT
>Ga0078972_1006742_pt1 | contig 26698 bp, 32 predicted proteins | sample YelNatPaOPGAMG01_FD_67568 | JGI IMG/M metagenome (GOLD analysis project Ga0078972, IMG submission 67568) | Hot spring thermophilic microbial communities from Obsidian Pool, Yellowstone National Park, USA - OP-RAMG-01 (SPADES assembly) (version 2) | ecosystem: Environmental > Aquatic > Thermal...
CTTTACTTTGTAGAAACTTCGATTAAAATTAAAAGGATTTTTGTGGATCTAACAAAGAAACAACTTGTCGGCCTAAGAAAATCTTCCAGGGACTGGGCCTTGTCCCTGGCTGAAGAATACCCATTTACTTCGTCCGAACTTACTTCCCTTATTCATGCCGCTCACGAACTTGATCGGATCAACGAGGCCCGAAAAATAATACGGAAGGAAGGTCTGACGGTACTAGACAAGTTTGGTTGCAAGAAGCCACATCCGGCTATCCAAATTGAACATGATGCTATCTCTCAGTATGTAGTTTTGTGCAAGGCCCTCAAACTTTACACCGGGGAATCTAAGAGGGTGGTTACGGACCCGTTGGCTGTCTTTTCACAATAAGATTTTGAAAGACAACACAAATGACAAAATGTGAAGATCAGCAAAAGAATTGTGAAGAAAAGTTTGTGGCTTGGAAATGGATGGTAGGTATAGTGGGGGGGATTATTATAGTTGTTTCTGGGCTGGCTTATAGTTATGCCAGACAAGAAACCTTCCAGGACACAAAAATTTCCGGGCATGAATCCAGGATTGCAAATGTGGAACGTATCCATAACGATCTGGATACGTTAAAATTTTTACTAAGGATTTTACAAAAGTGATTTTACAGCAACTGATAGAGTACTCAAACTCCGTTATCAATGATTTGCAGCACCATTGTGCAAAGCATCGTGCTGCTTGTAAACGGTTTTTAAGTGACCTTGAAAAGTCTTCGACTGAAGATTTCCAATTTTATTTTGATGAAGCCTCCGCTGAGAAGTTTTGTTTTGAGTTTGTTCAGCTTTTTCGGCATACAAAGGGTGTACTATCGGGACAGAAAAAAGTTTTTACTCCGATCGAAAATTTTATTTTTGGAAATATTTATGGATGGAAAAATAAAAAGACTGGCCTTCGACGGTTCACGAAAATGTATTGGCAGGTTGCCAGGAAAAATTCAAAATCGATGGATATGGCATTGATGGCCTTGTATGAGCTTTTCTTTTTTTTAAAGCCTTACGAAATCTCGGAAGTTTATTGTGCTGCGACAAAGACTGAGCAATCAAAATTGATTTATCAGGAAGCAATTGCTTTGTTAAGGACTTGTCCGGCCTTTGCAAAAAAATATAAAGTGGCGTATGGGCGCATAACGCGAACGGATAATAGCTCGTGGATGCGTGCTCTATCAAAAGATGATGGTAGGAGCGGGGACGGTTTAAATGCCCAGGCCGTGTGTTTAGATGAATATCACGCGCACAAAACCACTGAGCTATATGATGTACTGTGTAACTCTCAGGGCTCACGTTCACAGCCCATTTTTGCTGTTATTACAACGGCGGGGCATGACCTTAATGCTCCGGCATTTCGCGTCGAGTATGATATATGTAGTAAGATACTTGCTGGTACTGCCACGCTCGATCATTATTTTGTTATGATAAATGAGCTGGACAAGAATCAGGAAGGAATTTTAATTGATGATGTAAAAAATAAGGACATATGGGTAAAGGCCAATCCCATCGTATGTTCTTATACAAACGGGGTTGCACAATTAACAAATGCATATAAAGAGGCTGTTGAACAGCCGGAGAAGATGGTTGAGTTCTTGACAAAGAGAATGAACGTGTGGGTGCATCAGCCGCAAAGCTCATATTTGAACATGGACAAGTGGGCATTGTGTAAAGGGGAATTACCGCACAATATCCATGAATTGCCGTGTTATTGCGGGATAGACTTGTCGGCAAAGATTGACTTGACCTCGGTAGCCTTTGAATTTGTAAACGCGGAAAAGTTTTATGTTCTTTCCCACTCGTTCATGCCGGAGGAAACTTTAGTGCTCAGGCGGCAGAGGGACAAGGCCCCGTACGATGCATGGGTCAGCGATGGATACATAACGTTGTGCAAGGGCTCGGCCATAGATTACTTGACAATTTGGGAATGGATTGAGAATGCAATCACGATCAACGGATATAATGTTAAAAAATTTTGCATTGATCCGTGGGGTTCACAACTTATTAAGAACCGTATAGCTACTGCCGGGTTTGATTTTGAGGATGTGGTGCAGGGGATAAAAACTTTGTCAGAGCCGACGAAGCATTTCCGGGAGATGGTTTATCAGAAGCGAATTTTGCATGATGGTAACCCTGTCTTGACCTGGGCCTTATCAAATGCCGTGGCCGATTCAGTGGATCGGAATGAGAATATTTTGTTGTCAAAAAAGAAATCGACAGGACGTATAGATCCTATTGCCGCATTAATCAATGCGCATGTACATGCTCAGAAGGAACTGTATATCACTCAGGAATCATCAAAGGTTTTTTTCTTATGAAAAAATTTATTCTTTTCATTATAAGTAATATTCCGGAAATAATAATTGTTTCCGGATTTGGGTGTGCAATTTATGGGACATGGGAAATTTATCAGCCCGCAGCTTTCATACTTGCGGGGGCGTTATTGATGCTCGGTGGGTCTCACTTAGCAAGGAAATAAAATGGGACTTATAAATTGGATAAAAAGATCCAACGATAGTGATCTGTGGAGACAGGCCTTGTCTGATTTTATCACTGGAAAAGATTTGGAAGTTCCGAAGTATTACGCGGAAATTTCCGAATCAACGGCCATGAGCATTACGGCAGTTTGGTCAAGCATACGGCTGATTGCATGGACGATTGCGTCGCTTCCTCTTTTTTATTTTGAGCGCATGATTCCCCGCGGTAAGAGGAGGATTTATGACTCGTTTTATCGCATGATGCATGACTCGCCAAATTCAGAGATGACAAGTTTTCGTTGGCGGGAGCTTATGGCAATTCATCAAAATTTGTGGGGTGTGGGTATAAGTGAAATAAAATTTGTCAATGGAGAACCAAAAGAGTTGTGGCCCTTGCCGCCGTGGAGAATGCGTGTACTGAGGGACACGGCAAACAGTACTACTATATATCAATTGCAACTTGACAGTGGTGTTCGCAATTACATGCCATATGAGTTGCTGATTTTTCCCTCGCTGTCGGCAAACATGTACACATGGCAGTCTCCCATTTCGACGCACAGGATGACCCTGTCGGCGGCAGCTGCCGTGAAAGACTTTGGTTATAAGACTTTTTCCCAGGGTACTAACCCGGCGGGGATTTTATCAGGATATAAAGTTGGAAAAAATGATACTGATGAATCTTTATCAAGAAAATTTAAATTGCAGTATGAGGGCTTGTCAAACAGCCATAAGTTAATGCTTCTAGAGGAGGGTCTAAAATTTGAGAGAGTTGGACTACCCCCCGAGGACGCCCAATACCTGGAAACGCGACAGTTCGATATAAGTGAGATCGCCAGGATTTATAACGTGCCTTTACATTTGTTACAGAGCCACGAAAAGGCCACTACCTGGGGATCGGGGCTAGAAGAGCTCAATGCCAGCTTCTTGACTTACACAATACGTCCATACTTAGTGCAATGGGAACAGGAGATTAACAAGAAGCTAGTCTATGATAAGGATTGTTTTGTGGAGTTTAATTTTGATGGCCTACTCAGGGGGCGCATGCTTGACAGATATCAGGCTTATGACATAGGCAGGAGGGGTGGCTGGCTTTCGGCAAATGACATACGGGAAAAAGAGAATGATAATCCAATACCAAATGGGGATAGTTATTTGATCCCGTCCAATATGCAGGTTGTGGGAGAACAAACAGGAAAGTCTGGGGTAATAGACAGTAAAGAATTCATTGACGAATTAAAATCAATATTATCTCCAATCGAGAAGGAAAAATAAATGCCATACCCTAATGTACATTCAGCACGGGTTAGGAATCCCGAGGATTTTATTCCGGAATCTTTCCGGAATAAAAAAATTGCGGAGGGGCTGTCCGTAATTGTGGGGAAGTTAAAAGGGGGGGACGGGGCCATGGTTGCTCAGTCCTACCGTTTTGATAAAAATGTATTTACTACTGAGCAGGCGAAGAAATGGCTTGATGAGCATGATATAAAGGTCATCTCCTTCGAGGAGGCAACAGAGAGAAATGATTTTGTCAGAGCAATTTTTGCCACTGACAGCATAGTTACAAGGGAGGAGGGAACAAACAGATCAATTGGAGGATATGCGGCCCGTTTTAATTCTCGTTCTGTCAAGTTTGGGGACTTCTTTGAGATGGTTTCCCCGGGGGCCTTTTCGAAATCCATTTCTGAAGGAAATGTAGTCGCAATATGGAATCACAATCCAGACATTGTTCTTGGTAGGCAGCGCAGTGGGACACTGCAATTAGTGGAGGATGGTAAGGGTCTTATGTTTGACTTGTCCCTGCCTGATACGCAATGGGGTAGGGATGCGTACACATCTATACAGCGGAGAGACGTGGATGGAATGAGTTTTGGTTTTCGCATACGTAAATCGAGTTGGTCGAATGAGAACGGTGCCAAAGTACGGTCCCTGGTTGATGTAGATTTGAAAGAGATATCTCCAACGGCTTTCCCGGCATACCAGGCCACATCGGTAGACGTGAGGTCGATGGTGGATGATTATTATGGGGATGTTTTCTCAAAACTGCAAGAAGAAAGAGATGATGAGACGGATGATATGTGTTATTACCGTCTATATGCATACAGACAAAAATTAACCTTAACGTAAGGAGTGGTTATGCCAGATATGATCAAGTTGAAAAGGGAAAAAGCCGAAGAGGTCAAGAAGATTGTTACCTTGACTGAGGCTGTTGACAAGCGGAGCGATCACCGTATGACCGCAGACGAGAAGACCGAGTTCGATACGATCCAGAAAAGGATCGCGGACATCGATGAAGATATCCGCAGGACCGAGCTGGTTGATAAGATCCGTTCTGGGGAAGCCGTTGAGAAGCCGGTCGATAATACTCCCGAAAAGCGCACATGGGAAAATACTGGAGAATGGCTCTTAGCCCTGCGTGCAGCCGAACGGACCGGGCGTGTCGACCCTCGTCTAGTATTGGGAGATGAGAACAGAACTGCTACCGGACAGTCGATTGGTATTCCAGCCGATGGTGGTTTCTTGGTCGATACTGATACTGCAACCAGCATTTTTTCCAAGATGCACGAGGCGTCGGTTGTGTCGTCAAAGTGTAAGCACATCACGATTGGACCAAACTCCAATGGTGTAAAGATGCCGTATATCGACGAATCTTCCCGCACTGATGGATGTCGCTGGGGCAACGCCCTTGGATACTGGCGCTCCGAGGCCACCGCTATTACCAGCAGCAAAATTAAATTTGGCCGCTGGCAGTGCGATTTAGAAACTGTCGGGGCACTGATGTACTCAACAGAAGAGATGCTGCAAGACAGTCAGCAACTTGGTTCTATTTTCACCCAATGCACCTCTGAGGAGCTCGCATTTAAGGTTGATGATGCGATCATTCGCGGCGATGGAATTGGGAAACCGCTGGGAATACTTAATTCTCCGGCACTGGTAACCGTGGCTAAGGAGTCTGGACAGGCAGCCGATACGATCGTCGGTAAGAACATCGTTAAGATGTATAGTCGTTTGTATGGCCCCTCTCGCTCAAATGCTGTCTGGCTTGTCAACCAGGACGTTGAGCCGCAATTGATGCAAATGGCATTCGGTGATAGTACCAGTGTTGTAGTGCCGATATATCTCCCGGCGAACGGAATTTCTGGGCAACCCTATTCGACGTTGATGGGACGCCCCGTTATTCCTTGCGAGCATTGCAGTACGCTCGGTGATGTCGGTGATATTCTTTTCGTCGATCTTAGCCAGTACTGCGTGATCGAGAAAGGAGGAGTACAGTCGGCACAGTCCATCCATGTTAAATTCGTGGAGATGGAAACAGCTTTCCGGACTACCTATAGGTGTAACGGACAACCGTTATGGAATTCGGCTTTGACTCCGGCCCATGGAAGCACTACGCTTTCGCCTTTCGTGGCCTTGGCAGCAAGATAACTAACCAATAACCGAGGTGGGAGGTTAATACTCCCACCTTATAAAGGAGATTACTATGAGTAACAATTTGAGACCAGTCCAGGGAGAGAAAGTGATTGTTGCTTTCGCTCCGGAGACAGCGGCCACCACCCACACTGGACAATGGATTGACATGGGAAAATGTGAGCATTGCTCTGTTGTTTGCATTACCAGCCAGGCCCATGCAACGCCACCTGTTTTTAACCTGAACCAGTCAACCATCGATGGAACATCGGCAACAAGGCTGACGACGTCGGTTAACATCTGGTATAGTGCGGATTCCTCAAACAATGACGCGTACAGTCTTACCACTGGCACTGACTTTACGTGCAGTACTACTACTGATAAAGACAAGGTTGTCATTTTTGACGTGCCAAGTTCGGCGTTATCATCCGGGTACCGTTATCTTTCGGTAACGGCAACGGACAGTACTGACAATGTCACGGCCGCCCTGTATTTGCAGAGTGGTCTGCGGTACAGCCAAGAGTCGCCCCCGACAGCTCTGGCGGCGATGATGTAAATTGTCAATTCCTCATGCATGACAGCCATGTAAAAATGGCTGTCATGAGAGGTAAAAGGAAAGGGGACCGTGATGCTGAGGGTGATTGATGAGACAACGGATCTTCCAGTATCGGTTAGTGAGGCAAAGTTGTATGCTCGTATACCATATGATATAGAAGATTCGCTAGTTTCTTCATGGATAAAGGCTGGTACGGAACTAGCTGAGGGATACCAAAGGAGGACATACATCAGAAAAACTTTGGAGTACTCTTGCGATGGATACCCATCCATGCCACTGTATCTCCCATCCGCGGATAAGTGTCGATTAATTGATTATGTGAGTATATATGATACTGACTCTTCGGCCATAGTACTCTATGATTCCCGAGTAGATCCAATTTATGATCCGGGTTATTTGGATATAAATCTATCCGCAAAACCGACGGCGGCAATAGATATAAAATATGGGACAAGATTGCCAACTGTTAAATTGCGGGGTATAAGATCTTTTGTTTGTCAATTTTTTAGTGGGGCTGATAGTTCGTCCGAAGTAAGCCCGATTGTGCGTGATGCAATTTTTTTATATTGTGCATATCGTAATGATAACCGTACGGGGGAGCACCCCATACCGGAGGCTTTTTGGGACCTGCTCGCGAAAGAAAGACTATATGAATGATCGAGAAAGAAATTGGGGCAGGTCAAGTTCTTTGGCAACTAGAGCACGGCATTATGTAAGTGTGCAGTCAAGACAAAATAGAGATGATGGGCAGGGAGGTTTTATTTCGGAGTGGTCCGCGGGGACGCGTTATCCAATGGAAATTGTTCCCATTAAGGCCTCCCAGCAATTTCAGTTCCGATCCGTAAACGTTGATGCAACACACAGGTTGTACTGCAGGGGAAACATTACAATAAACGAGAAGACAGACAGGATACTATTTGGGTCAAGAGTTTTTGAAATACTAACGGTGGAAAATCTGGATGAGCGTGGAATTGAGCAAGTGCTTACTTGCAAGGAGGCAAGGTGAAAATTGTGAATAAAATTCCAGAAATTATAAAGGAGATGAGCATATCAGAGCGAAGGTCATTAATTGCTGCCGGGTCTTATTTGAAAAAAAAGTTAAAAGAAAAGGTATCAAGCAAAGGTATTTCTTTGCCTGGCAATCCCCCCGGTCGAGATAAGGGAGATTTAATAAAAGGGATAGATTATCAACCCATCGAGCATGCGGTACTAGTCGGAGTAGGACCGCCAGCATATCACGCGCATTTATTGGAGTTTGGCACACAGCTGCGTACAGTAAAAAATTATCGTGGGCACGAAGGAGTTGAAGTATCAAGTGGAAAAATTGAGCCTCGGCCTTTTTTGGTTCCGACGTTTGATGAAGAGGTTGAAGAGGTAGAAAAAATTTTATCGGAGAATTGGTAATGGCTGACAAGTTTTTTAATCTCTCTTTGACGGGGACTGGCGGGGAAGGGTCAATGGAAGACCCTTGGCATGCCGATGACTTTTTCAGCATCTTGCACGCGGCCACGGATGACGATTGGTACGTACGTGGATCAGCAAATGTCAGTACTGGTTATCATATAGTAACCGGGAATAAAATATTTCCGTGGGGGGAACCATACCGGATACACACCACTAGCTGGTTTCACTTTGGTGGTGAGTCTGAAATTACAGGGATGATTTTAGAGGCGTCCGCCGACAATATAAGCATCGGCTATAGCAATTTAAATTCTTGCTTTCTCCATGTAGTTTCCGGCGGTAAGCGATTACTTGTCAATGAAGGATCTCCTCGTTTATCGGGATGTACAATAGTTGGAAACTTCGATTTTTCATATAGCGCTTTTGGGGATACGACGGTAATGGATTCAATTTTAGATGGGACTTTTGTAACATCTGTTAACCCTGTTCAGTATTTAACCATTATCAATTCTTGTCTGTCAACAGTATCATTACCATCATTCCACGCGGGCACGGAACAAAAAAATTATCAATTGGGATGGACTCCTCCGGCCTGGCCAGCATGGGACGACTCTCAATCCGCTTTCTGTAATTCAATATTATCAGTGGGGATTGATACCCCTCCTCAACCCGGAAATCCCCCGTATACGGGCTATGTTACGGGACTGTGGGACAGTTCACGAGTTGGTATCGGGGCGATGTATTTCGATACTACGACTCCAGATCCTACTACTACGACTCCAGCTCCTACTACAACAATTGAAGCTTCGATAATAAATTACTTGCGCAGTGATAGTATCCTAGGTGGGTATATTAGCTCATACTGCGGATCCTCGGCCGTGTTTTCTGAGGAGGCTCCGGAAGACGCTACAACGCCATTCGTTGTTGTGCGTATAACGCGGAGCTCAACGGAGGCAATACCTGTGCAAGATTATAACTTCTATATAGATTATTATGATTATAATGTTTCCCGGTCAGATTCCAGAGCAGCCATAGAGAGAATTGAGATGCTTCTTGACAGACATACATTTAAAGACAACTCACATTACAACACCATTCGTTGTAATTATTTCTCTGGATCTCCGGTTGAGGATATGGATCCTAGAAACATACACTATAACCTGCAGTTTTATGCGCGTGCTGGAAGAAAAAATTTTGTTGATAGATCATAAACCTTAACTTAAAGGAGCTATATTATGCGTTATCATGGAGTGGATGCACAAACCCTCAACCATCTTATTATAGATGCTGGGGAAGTAAGATTGAATTGGTCTCCGACCTCGGATGGGACTACGCTCGGAGCGACCAGGGGAGGAAATGTTTTTACCGTCGAGCAAGAGATAAAAGACATGGAATTTGATGGGGCAAAGGGTCCTGTCAAGGGCGGAAGACGGGTCACAAAATCCACCGCAAAGCTGACGCTCAATATGATCGAATGGGACACAGCTATACTTGGCATGTCCCTGCCCGGTTCGGCGCTCGATTCAACGACCCATACAAACTACAGCGAGCTATACCGCAGGCTACAACTATCGTCTACGGATTACAAAGACTCAGTCACGCTTCTTGGAGAAGTCTCGGGGAGCAATTACCCAGTGGCGGTTACAATCGATAATGCTTTGCACACTGGAAATTTTGAACTCACCCTGTCAGATAACGAAGAGGCGGTGGACAAGCTTGAGCTTACCGCGCACTATGACCCGGCGGATCTTGACAAGGAACCGTGGCATATCTACTTTCCAAAGGATACAACTTCAGGAGCTTGAATCAAGGAGGGGATAGCCCCTCCTTTCCTACAGGTTTTTTAACAAAGGAGAAGATATGGCAGATATACAGATAAGACAGTTAAAAATTAAAGACAGAAAAACAGTATCGGAAATGATAAAAAAACTTTCCGACAAACTTGGTGATTCATCCATTTTAAATTGCATTGTGCCACCCGAAGCTGTAGCTAAAGAGAATACTTTGGAAAAGTCCAATTTCTTCTCGTCCGCGGGTGTAAAACTCCTTCGATTGATGTTTGACACAATTGAACAGGATATTGTTGCATGGTTTGCATCGCTTATAAACAAAACGGAAAAGGAATATTGGGAAATGCCTCTGGATACAGAAGCGCGTATCATAGAGCAATTGACAAATTCTAAAGAGGTAAATGATTTTTTTACGCATGCCTCGCAGGGGTTCAGGCGGATGCGAGGCTTTGTAAAAAAATAACCGACGCCGAAAATGCTGTAAGATTTTATTTGAAACTTCCAGAAGAAAAGTTTAAGAATTATTTGTATTCAGAATTCCTGTTTTTTTCAGGGATGGTAGAAAATGAAAAATTGCAAAATGAAAAACTTTTATATAAGGCCGCGGCTTTCGGAGCTTTTCTTTCCGGCCATGGTGGTAAGAGTTCTCTCAGCAGTTATCTGAGGAAGCTAGGATTGGCTGAGGATGAATTTTTTTCTGCCGGACAAAAAAAGGCCATCGCAAAACGGGGCCTCGAAGTTGGTAAACGCGTCGCGGAGTTGTTTAAAAAATGAGAAAATTATTTGAACTAGTTGGGGAAATATCAGTAAATGGCCTGGCAGGGGTGCAGCAAGGCTTGCAAAACCTTGAGTTGCAAATGTCAAAAGCCGACAAAGCCTTTGCCAAGTTTGCTCGACAAACGGAAAAAATAGGCACCACACTTTCAAAGACCATTACGTTACCCATTGCAGCTGTAAGTACGGCAATAGCTGCCGCGACTGTTAAGACCGGGCAATACGCCGATAAAATACTTGATTTAAATCAAATAACTGGGCTATCAACGGATGCGTTGCAAGAGTATGAGAATGTAGCACGGGAGGCCGGGGTAAATTTTGATGGTTTTGTAGGCACTATAACCAAGCTGTCAAATTCTCTTCCGGAAATTATAAAAGGTACAGGCCCCGCCGCGAATGCTTTGGAAAAACTAGGAGTAAATATAAAGGACTCAACGGGGCATGTAGAAAAAATGGACAATTTGTTCCCCAAAATTCTTGATAAATTGCGGTCCGTTGAAAATATAACAGAGCGTAACGCCCTGGCACAGGATATTTTTGGCAAGTCCTTGACGGACCTGGCCCCCGTTCTTGGTATGACTTCAGAAGAAATGGATCGTGCGCGGAAAAATGCGCATGATTTAGGGCTTGTAATGTCAGGTGATTCTCTCGCTGCAGCGAACGAATTCAGAAAAAAAGTTGAGCAGTTGAAGGGACAGTTCGATGCTTTTGTTAGGAGTATTGGCTCTGAATTTATACCATTACTGGAAGAGCTTATTCCCATAATACAGTCAAAAGTGGTTCCAGCAATAAAGGAATTTATATCCAGAATTTCCGACACCGTAAAATGGTTCCTGGGTCTGGATAGTACAACAAAGAAAATCATTGCAGGTTTCGGCGCATTCGTGGTCGTGGCTGGCCCAGCCATTTTGATGACGGGTAAAATAATTACTGTCTTCCGATCGCTAGTTGCAACTGTTACCCTTGCACGTACGGCCATACTTGGATTGACAGCTGCGATGGCAACCAACCCGTTCACGGCCGTCATCGTTGGGGCAGGGCTCCTTATAACGTCCTTGCTGGGGGTAAAAACAGCATTTGATTTGGCTCGTGAGGCCCGTGATAAATATGATGATAAGCAAGCAGATTCCGAATCCGAAAAGAAAATGTTGGAATTCCGACAAAGCATGGATTTGCTGGCTGATAAAATGGTGCAATACCAAACTGATGTCAATGATTCTATAGAATCCAATAAACTTTTTGGTAACGATATAGAAGAATTATCCAAAAAAGCAAATGCCCTCGGATGGGTGGTTGAGGGTAGCTTGTCCGAACGGTTCCGGACTCTTACACAAATCCTGGCTGGTAATACCAGCGAGCTCGAAATTTATGACGCAAGGGTCGAAGCTCTCAAGAGGAAAATGGCAGGCATGGGTACTGGCGGTGGCACGAGCACGGAAGCAGAGAAGAAGGCCAGGGAAGAGCTGGCACAGACCTGGAAGACCCAGGCCATGGAAATTGGTAAAACTGAACTGGAGCTCAATGAACTAAGACGGAATATGGATTTGGAAAAGGCGCGGAGCACAAAGGCCACGGCCGAGACAATTGATAACATCAACAAGTTTTATGATGCAAAAAAAGATGAACTTATAGAAAAGGAAATGGAGAAGATTGTAGAGAATGCAGAAACAACGGTGGATATAGAAAAGGACAAAAAAGAGAAGATAAGTGAAATTGAAAAATATTATGCGGATGCGGTTTTTGAACAATCCAACTCTCGAATTAGCATTCTGGAAAAAGAGAAGGAAGAGGCCATCAGGTTAGCAAAAGAAAAAGGTGCTGAGACTGCAAACATAGAAATCTATTATGATAAATTAATTGCCGAGGCCAAAGCCGAGGCCCAAAAAGAAAAGGCCATGAAATTTTTGGATGATATGGCCATGGTGGGAGGTCAAATTGAGGCCATATGGTCTCAGGCCTACCAAAACAACAGCATTGCTCTTGACAATTGGTACGCCAAAGAAAAAAGCAACATAGAATCTTCCATCACGAATCAGGAAGAACGCGAAAAGAGAATGGAGCAATTGGATGTAGAATATGATAAAAAATTAAAAAAGTTAAAGCATGATCAGGCAGTGAAGGAAAAAACATTTGCGATATTTTCTTCCATAATTAATACAGCCGCGGCAGTTGTTAAGTCACTACCTAACATTGCCCTATCTACTTTTGTGGGTGCCTTGGGGGCCATAGAAACGGGATTAATAGCAGCCCAGCCAATCCCTTTCGGGCGGGGCGGTTTGGTAAAACGGAAAGAAAATGGCATACAGGCCGTGGTTGGAGAAGGCAGTGAAAATGAATTGGTTTTGCCCATGGAGACCGGGACTGAGATTTTGGCAAAAAATCTTATGCACGAATTTTGGGAGTCATCTAATCAGGGCACAACTGTTACTCAACGTGATATACATATACATGTGGGGACCATGATAGCCGACGAGGGAGGATTAAAGGAGCTAAACAGACGGCTATCAAAATATCAAATTATGGAGGCAACAAGATTGGGGGCGATATGAAGGATGGGGATATATATCTTGGGATTGATGGATCGTACTCCCTATTGCCAGCGTTTGGCCGTAGATATACAGTTACCCCGACCATCCTTGCCAGAGAAGAAAGGACGGCAAGTGGACGGCTTGTACGTGATATAATAGCGACTAAAAATCGTTTTTCTTTAAATTACAGTTTGATTGATGGTACCAACCTGGATATTCTGCAAAATTTTTATTGCGCTGATTCAACATTAAGTTTGAGGGTATATAATGACACAACTTACAATCAGTACACAGTACTGATGCAGCCCATTGAAAAAGAAAGAGTCGTTTTGGGGGGATCCGGCGGACTATGGTCCGGCATAAAAGTTATACTGGATGAGGTTTAAGAATGATAAATTCAGGTTATGAATTCTATAACACAGCTATAGAAGCTGTTACTCGAAAATTCCACCCTTCTGTTTATGTAACATGGTCACAGGGAACCATTGACAAATCCATAGAAACAACAGCTACCAGCGAAAACAGGATTTCTTATTTGTCACAGACTTATGATGGTAAGCTTCGTGTAAACCAACATAATGGTCTATGTACAAGCTGGGCCCATTTGGATGGTACAACGGCATGCGATATGTTATTTTATCCGGCCCCCGCTCCCGGCGAAATTAATCGATTTGAATTTGGATGGTGGTCTGATGCAACTTGTGATGGAAATGGGGTTTTCAATCCACCACAACAATTAAGCATTTCATTTAATCAACGGCCAATAAATTTTTTAACAATATCTTTTTATTATCATCAATGGATTAGAGAAATTGAATTAGGCAACTATAATGGAGAGCTGGAATATGCTACTGACTACGATGTATTTGTTTTTAACGGTGACTCAACTGAATTTTACGGCAATTATGCATCAACCCACGAGTTTTTTGATGATGTAGATTTTATTCCAAACATAAACGTTGATGCTGTCGATAGGATTTTATTGTCCATAAACAAATGGAGCAAACCACATAGCACCGCAAAAATACTCGAATTTTACAATTCTTATAAATCAAGTTTTTTTGGTGATGCTGTTAAAAGTATTGATTTATTAGAAGAGACGGAAATAAAGGGGTCAAACCCTATCGGTAATATTTCCTGCAATGAACTTTCTTTATCCCTTCAAAACATAAATGTTCCGAGATTTTTTTATTTTAATGAGGACCAGTCCTGGGAACCCTCCATTGATGATCCTTTTGTTTATGGCAATACTGACAGTCCTTTTAATAATGTCTTGCTTAAAAATAGAATTATAGAACCATATATTGCTTTGGAAGATCCAACAAAAACTTATAAAATTATAATAGGAATTCCCCTGGGAAAGTTCTGGTCCGGAGACTGGGACTCAAAGGAGCAAGGAACGGTTGTAACAACAACTGCCAGGGACAGGATGGAATTTTTTAGATTGTCAACGTTTAAAAAATCTTTGATTTATAAAAATTATACCATTGCCGATCTTGCTGAAATTTTATGCGAACAGGCCATTGATGATATACCGGTTATGTTGGATTTGGTTTACGAAATAGATCCAGCATTGAATAACTATACTATCTCAAATGCGTATTTCAAGAGGGTATCTTATTTTGAATGTTTCAAAAATTTGATGGAAGCTTGTATGGGATTTTGTTATATGTCACGTAATGATGTTCTGATTTTTAGAGGGCCGGAATGAACAATGCAGATGTAATAAACCTTATAAAGCAATACAAAAGAAATATGATATGGCGGATTTATTTATAACACCTGATAATTATTTTGATAAAAACATCCCGTCCAGAACGGACCAGCTTTATAATTCCGTTCTGGTAAATACACAGCCTATTGTTGCGGATACATCGAGATCTATAGTTTACAGCTCAAATAACATAACTGTCCCGGTCTCCGGATTGGTATATGAATGCATATACAATTCAATTCCGGCTGAGGACGCAACTGCAAGTGTAACAGAGGGAGGGGCAAACATATCTATCAGTGACGCGACCTACTATGCCTGTAACGCACTACTTACATTATCCAATAATGATTCTGTTGAGCATATATGTAAAATTGAAATAAGCGGGTTGAAATATACGGTACAGGGGGAAGACACAATCATATCAAGAGACACAAAATCAATAACTAATTATGGTATTCAGGAATATTCTTATCCCGTCAACCATTTAATTCAAGACACAACTATGGCACAAAAAATTGCAGATACACTTGTTGGGTCTTATAAGAATATACGGAAAGATATTATTCTTTCATGGCGAGGAAACCCGGCCCTGGAATTGCGCGATACGATTGCGATAAAAATCTACGAAAAAAAAGATGCGACCGCCGAATTTCGTGTATATAAAAACCAAATTACTTTTGATGGAGCATTAAAAGAAACAACGGAAGGAAGGCTGTTATGAGCTGGATTACTCCAAAAACAGATTGGGCGGCTAGTCAAGTCATAGGAAGTGCTGATTTTAATCGCATTGAGGGTAATATAGAGTATCTATATAACCAGGGGTGGATATTGACTGACAGCAGTTCTTTTAAAGCAATTTTTAAAAGGGATGGATATAGTGATCAGACTCTTAACATCTATTATGATGTAATTAACAACAATAACGTTACTCTACATTTTACTGATCTGACTGATATGACAACAGGGGTTTTAAAAGTTGCTGAGAGTACACCAGTCCCCGCCTCAATTCGACCCCACCAAAATAAATTTCTCCCAGTGCTGATAGCGCGGGACCTGGAGAACGTATACAACTACCAAATGGCAATCTTGACAAACGGAAGCCTGTATTACAACGCTTGTTTCTATGCCTCGTCGGATGACGCGGGCAGCGCACAAGACTTGATAGGAGCCACGGTTCAATACCATATTTCATAGGATAAAAAATGGGAAATCTTGCTGGTACTGTAGTGGATATCATTAAGCAATACAACCGCGGTAATACTGCTAATGCCGGTTCTTCTACTGGCATTCAAGGATCTACTGGCATTCAGGGCCTCCAGGGCCCTACTGGCATTCAAGGAACGACAGGCATACAGGGCCTCACGGGGTTCTATGGACAAACGGGCATACAAGGACAAACCGGGGTTGGTATAGGTGTCGTGCAGCAGTACCAGGTGGTATATGGATCGTCGGACAACACCGCCACAACGTCTAGTTCATTTACATTTAATGATACCCCGAATACGGCAGGATTAATGAAAATTGGCACCCTCTATGCCGAAGGGTTCCGCGCATTTGTTTCCCGTGGCCGTGCCCTTATAATGGGTGAAAATATAAACGGCGGGATCGGTGATGGTGGGGGCGGTTTTTGGCTGTCGGATGCGGACACGTCAATGTCGCCCTCTGCGTTTATCGGGCGGGGCAACATGGCGGAAAGGCACGTTGGAATATATACCAACAGCGCCGGGTGGGGATTGACATTTAAGGACGGCACGAATGCACCATTTCTAGGGGCATTTTCAGGCGGGTCAACGGGCATACTCGGATACGACACGGATGGCCGTGTTGTATCGGCAACAGTAACGGGTGGGGCTGGACAAACTGGCATACAGGGCGTGACAGGTCTGGGGATCACGGGACAAACTGGTATGCAGGGAGTAACAGGCCTTTATGTCCAGGGACAAACGGGCATACGTGGAGTGACAGGCCTTTATGTCCAGGGACAAACTGGCATTCAGGGCTTGACAGGCCTTTATGTCCAGGGACAAACGGGCATACGTGGAGTGACAGGCCTTTATGTCCAGGGACAAACTGGCATTCAGGGCTTGACAGGCCTTTATGTCCAGGGACAAACGGGCATACGTGGAGTGACAGGCCTTTATGTCCAGGGACAAACTGGCATTCAGGGCTTGACAGGCCTTTATGTCCAGGGACAAACGGGCATACGTGGAGTGACAGGCCTTTATGTCCAGGGACAAACCGGCATTCAAGGGAACACAGGCATTCAAGGACTAACAGGCTTGGCAGTAGAGATAAGTGGCTGGATTGATTATAGCGCGGATAGTACTGTAACAGGATTTGCTTCCCTTTCAACGAAAACTGTTTATTACAAAAAAATATTTGGTACTATTTATCTATGCGCCTTCTGGTTGGAGGGAAGTAGCAATTCCGCAAGCTTGACATTTAAACTTCCGCATGTACCAACCGCGACGGCATATATTTGTCTTGGCGTTGCCCAGACGTACGGTAGCAATGGTAGTTATGATGAGGACGGGTTGGGGAGCATATACTATAGTGGGAGTTCTTCCGCATATACTGTACATCGTACGGTGTGGGAATCTGCCTGGGAAACGAGTGGCACCAAACGGGCACATGGACAATTTTTCGTCGTGGAAGAATAAATGAAGCTCTATATACCGATAGCAGAGGGGACAGGTTTAAAGAATGGGGTTGAGGACTCCATAAAAAAGCAGGACATTCCTATCGATATTGTTTTATGTGCATCGCATGGAATAACTGATTATGACAAAACAGAAGACGATCGTCGCAAAAAAATGCTGGAATGCCAGGTTGTGAGCAGGAATTTGATGGTACCAATGCTAGCGGATAATCATGACGAATATGCTGCAATGCAGGACAGGGACATAATACACTTATACCAGGACAATTTTTCAAGGGCAATAGATTTTTTATCCATCAATAGAAATTACATGGCCCTGTCCTTGGCCGGGCGTGGTGACCCAAGGAAAATAAAAAAACATGTTTGTATGCAATGCTTTGTTTTTCGTGTAGAGTTATTCCGTAATTTTAAATTCAGGCTAGGGGCGAATCACAGACCGTGTGTGACTATGTTGGAAGATATTAACGGTCTTGGTTACAAGTACGACGACTTTTATAGTGGTAAAAGATTAACGAAAGAAATATGATACTGTATAACTAACTTAACTAAGGAAAATATTATGGGCTGCTATGATTGCATAATAGGGGCGACGGGTATCCAAGGACCGCGGGGAGCTCCCGGAGAAAAAGGGGAACGGGGTGTTAATGGGGTGGATGGGACGGATGGTGAACGGGGACTCGATGGTGTTGGTATACAGGGTGTCACGGGATTGACTGGCAACGCTTGTCGAGGAGCTACGGGTATCCGGGGGGAAACGGGAATACAAGGCTGTGGCATTACAGGACTCCAGGGTGCCACGGGGGTAGGGTCTGGAGGCGGTGGTGGTGACGGGGCAACAGGCATACAAGGAGTGACTGGGTTCTATGGACAAACGGGCATACAAGGCCACACAGGCCTTGGAGTTCAAGGCGAAACTGGGCTTGCGGGTGGCAATGGACAAACGGGCATACAGGGCCTCACAGGGTTCTATGGACAAACGGGAATACAGGGCTGTGGCATTACAGGACTCCAGGGATTGCCAGGTGCCACTGGGGTAGGGTCTGGGGGCGGTGGTGGTGACGGGGCAACAGGCATACAAGGAGTGACGGGTTTATACGTTCAGGGCATTACGGGCTTTTATGGACAAACAGGCATTCAGGGCCTCACCGGCTTGTACGTCCAGGGACAAACCGGCATTCAAGGAGTCACAGGCATTCAGGGCTTGACAGGCCTTTACGTCCAGGGCATTACGGGCTTTTATGGACAAACAGGCATTCAGGGCTTGACAGGCCTTTACGTCCAGGGACAAACCGGCATTCAAGGAGTCACAGGCATTCAGGGCTTGACAGGCCTTTACGTCCAGGGCATTACGGGCTTTTATGGACAAACAGGCATTCAGGGCTTGACAGGCCTTTACGTCCAGGGACAAACCGGCATTCAAGGAGTCACAGGGTTAGGTGTAGGCTCTGACGTATCGTTTAACTCCGTGACTATTACGGGCAATCTTGACGGTACATCCAATTTCACTGCTCCAATCCTTTTTGGTACGGGGGCAGCTCCCTCAGCGACGGATAGGCCAACAGGCACACTTTACATTAAGTATACGGCATAAAAATATGAATACTACTGTTAACAATAAATTCTCAATCACCCCAAAAAATGACGTCCGTGATCGTGTCAAGGTGGAAATAGGCGACACGAAACAGCCCGATACTTTTTATCCCCAGGCAAAAGTCATGCGGTGGGACAATGAGGTCAATTTCTCTGCTCGATTGATACATGAAGAATTAAATCCTGCCGTATCATTGAATGGTGATATAGTACGATGGGCAGGGGAAAAACTAGAGGCACATTTTTATGACCTGAAACCCAAAGAGGGGTTAGACGAGGGCGGTTTCGAGATCGAAATTATTTTGAAGGAAAAGCCAAAAACAAATAAATTACAATTTTCAATTGTTGACAAAGGATTGCAATATTTTTATCAACCTCCGGAACTGACCCCAGAGGAAATAGCAGATGGAGCCTTGCCAGGGTGCAGACCCGAAAATGTCAAGGGGAGCTATGCGGTTTATTGTCTGGAGCCTAAAAAAAATTATGAGGGCGGAAAGATCTACAAAATTGGAAAAGTAGGACACATATATCGCCCCAAAATAATTGACTCGGCGGGAAAAGAGGTATGGGGGGTACTTGACATTACAGATAATATATTAACAGTGTCTATACCACAGGACTTTCTGGAGAAGGCTACGTACCCTGTCTACCATGCGGCGGGGTTGACTTTTGGATATGCCACCACACCTGTTTCCGGCTATGCGGCCATAACGGACTGCCGGGCAATTATAAACACCACCGTACACACGGCAGGCCCAGGAGAGACAGTTACACAAATGGCAATTTGTGGGTTTGTCTCTTCGGGTACAACGGGTTACGATACGGCAATATATACTATGTCAGGTGGTCTGCCTAATACCCGTGCTGTAACGCCCGCAACCTGCATTTTGCCGTCAAGCAAGGGCTGGGGCACCGTAAATGTGTCCTGGCCCTTGACAAATGGGACAACATATTGCTGTGCCTATGGCAATGATGGGGCCGGAACGGAAAATATTTACTATGATAATGCCTCTGGAAATAACCGTTCGAATGATACAAATACCGGGGCCATGCCTGCAACATGGACTCACTCCTCTTACGGCACGGCCATTGCGGGGATATATGCTACCTATGATATAGCTCCCCCTGGTGGTCTGGGTTGGCAAATTGCAATTGGAGGGACATGGAAAACAATTACTGATGCAAGCGTTTGCATCGATGGGGCGTGGAGGGGGATCAACGACCTGCAATTATGCATTTGGGGAGCGTGGAAGAATGACGCAACGTAGCGACGGTAGTAAAAAAAAGGGAAGCCCGCGGTTGAGCTTCCCTGGCTGAAGAATACACATTTACTCACATTTAATTATCCCCCCTTCTCATCCTCCAATATTTCCCGTAGACACTCGTGAGCAAGTTCAGCCGTCGATTTGTCAATCAGCGGATCTCCGACAAGTGTATCAACTACTGCCTGCACTACTGCTTGCATCTGATCACGATCAAGATTATATGACGCTAACTCGGACTCTACTTCCAATTCAATCTTGTCAATATCCTCTTGGTAAATCATAATTCCTCCTCGATTCGTCGGTTCGTAAATGATCACGCAGGGCCTCCTCAACGACCTCGCGACGACTTTTCCCCTCGGCACGGCAAATATTTTGGAGGGCCTGCTCTATTTCCGGGGAAATCTCGACATGCAGTGTTGATTTTACATTCGCCATTTTGCTCCTTTCTTTTGTTTTTTATTCTGTCAATATATATATATTGCAACAAATATGCCACCTTTGTAAGTCATTGATTTTTGCATGGCTGTTAAATACACCACTATAAAAATCAATGACTTAGTATTTAACGAGTTTTTCGGTAATTTTGCCCGAAACATACCCTAAAAAATAAATTTGGGCAAAATTACCGATCTTTGATAGGCAAAGCAATCAAAAAAAACGGGGTTGAGTCACTGGTCAGTGTCAGCATGGGGATTTCTGATCTCAAGTCAAGTACATACCCCACGTCCCCCACTGCCTTTTGTAAATAATTTGCACGTCGTACAGCATCAATGATGATGCTGGAGTCTGTCAGATAATTCATAATATGCCTCCCCGGAAAAAGTGATTGAATTTATTGGCATATTATTTTATGTGGATTTGTTGATCGTTTGCAAAAGTTTCACTTTGTCAAGTATTGATAATGACGTGTACACATTCCATGCCGCCGATGCATCAGCCCGCCACGTCCTGTTGTCAAACAGCCAGCCCACGTCTACAAGTGCCACCGCCGTGGAATCAGAAACCAGAAAATTTGTTTTGTACATTTGCCCCTCCTCTCAGAGAAATGTGTTTTATGCCTTCCCGTTATTATATTTGTCCGATACATATGAATCTGTGCCCGTCGAATAGAGCGTGTATGTCTGTACGCGCTCGTCTAGTCGCTCATCGAAATAAAAACCACAGACATCATATCCGTACTCGTTGTATTGATTACTGTCTCCCATATCAACCTCCGCCTCCAAAACCGCGTCCCCTATCAGCTCCCGCAGGGATAGGGGCCGGGCCATAAAAAAATGGGAACAGTCAGGGCACATTATTCTTGTGGTATCGTAATAATTTGTCAAAATCAAATCGCTTTTACATGTCGTGCAAGTTGTGATCATGTCAGTCCTCCTGGGATTTTTCAATTCTTTTTTTGTTGCAAAAACTTACGATCCTGCGAGCGGGAAAGCCCACGGAGCGAGTCTTCGAGCGTCTTTAGCCGTGGGATGAAAGCGAGCAATTAACCGAAATAACATAAGCATTCTTTAAGCCTTTGAAGTATATTATGCATATATGCGTAAAACATTCAAGTACCGCCTATACCCCACCAAACTTCAGATCACTAAGATGAACAACATCTTGGAACAGACTCGGTGGGTTTATAATGAGACTCTTGCATTGAGAAAGACTGCTTGGGATACTGAAAAGAAATCGATATCCCTTTATGATACCCAGAAGAATCTCACAGAATGGAAGTCTCAGAAGCCAGAACTGAACCAGGTCTATTCTCAAGTCCTCCAAAACGCGCAACTCCGCGTAGACCTTGCCTTCAAAGCTTTCTGGAGAAGGTGTAAGACTGGAGAGAAACCTGGCTTTCCAAGATTCAAAGGAAAGGGATGGTACGATTCCTTCACCTACCCTCAGTCTGGATTTAAGATGCATCCCAATGGAATGCTCTACCTTTCCAAAATCGATCGGGTGAAGGTCATCCTTCATCGTCCCCTCGAAGGTACTATCAAGACCTGCACCATCAAGCGCACACCCACTAACAAGTGGTACGTGTACTTTTCTTGTGAAGTAGTTCCTAAAGATCCGCTTCCAAAAACCGGTAAGGTAGTTGGTATAGACCTTGGCCTTCTGACATACATCCAATGTTCTGATGGTACTAAGATTGATAAGCCAAGGTTTTTTAAAGAAGGTCAAGATGACCTTGCTAAAGTCCAAAAAAGATCCTCGAAAGCAAAGTCTCAACAGAACAGACATTCCGTAGCCTTGGTGCATGAGAGAATTAAAAATCGACGTGAAGATTTTTGTCATAAAGCTGCTAAGAAACTTGTTGACAAGTACGATATTATTGCTCACGAAAACTTGGACGTTAAGAGCCTTCTTGAAAAGAAAGAATATTCCAAAAGCATCTCTGATGCCGCTTGGTCCCTGCTGATACTCTTTCTGACCTACAAAGCTGAAAACGCTGGTAGGACAGTAATCGCAGTAGACCCAAGAGGCACTAGTCAGAGGTGCTCGCAGTGTGGGGCTACAGTGCCTAAAGGTATTGAAGTTCGTATCCATCACTGTCCTCACTGCGGTTTCAAAACTGGCAGAGACTTGAACTCTGCCTTAAATGTACTCAGACTCGGGCTGGAGTCTGTTGAGCGACCCCCGCATCGCCGCAAGGCGGGTGCGAAGGTAGGGGCTCATGGAAGCCCACGACTTTAGTCGTGGGAGCAGTCACGATGTCTCAAAATTATTGAGATAATCGGCAAAGCTTGACGTTGAATCGAGCTGGGACAAGGCCCAGCCTTGTTCACATTCGTATATGTTTGCAAAGCGATAATAAGACAGGTCAAGGTTAATCATTGGTGACTCCTTTTTATTGCGGCGATTCTTTTAACATACTTCCACCCCTTTTTTAAGTTCTTCCGGGGTTAATTCAATCCAATACCCGGAAATTTTATAGCATGTTAAAAATCTTCGAAAATTATTCTCTGAAACATCAAAGGACTTTGACATAATTTCAATTTTAGTTTTCAAAAAACCTAAATCAAAATCTTGTTTCAGCCCCAGAATATTTCTCACTGTCCCCAAAAATGGAGTTGAACAAGCTTTTTTTGTATTGATTATGAATTGCATCAAGGGATCAGACTTTACAATTTCAATATATTCCGGGTGCTGCAAAAGTCCCGCACATAAGACTAGCTCAAAATTGGTCATGGTAATTTCAATTTCTGATGACAATCCTGAATCACGTATAGAATCACACAACAATCTCCGAAGCAATTCATCACCCATTGCATACTGTACTCTATCAACTGACAGGGAATCAGCAATCAAATCGGATTGAGAAGCCCCTTCAATTACCCGGAAAGCCCGCTCTGAAAAAATGTAACGGTTGTGTAATTTGGGATCCCGTGACAAATATTTTTGATTGATTAATTCGTTTAAAAGTTTGTAAAATTGATATGCAGTCAACCCACAATCCCTGACAATCCGGGCCATGTCCTTTCCGGTAGTTTCCCTTTTATATAATTCAACTAGAATGTTTCTGACATTATCATGAGTCCAGGAATTGACTTTCTCGGTATAAAATCTCATGTCAAGGACAGGATAGCGGGTATCAAGCAATTTTCCCTTGGACATTTCCCGGCGGGTAGTCAAATTACAGGTGGTATAATTTTTTAGGGTAATTCTTGGTTTAAGGCATTTTATTGACATTGACCATTCAAATTCTGATTTTTCCAACCCATTTACCGAAAGAATCGCATCAAACCCCGCCGTCAAGGCAACGGACCCATAAACAGAGTCCATGTCGGATACCACACCCTTTGCCTTTTCGAGCCCGGATTTTTTACGTTCGTGGTGAATTCCAATAATAACGGTTTTTGTATGCTCCGCAAATCTCCGCAGCTCAGAAATTAATGGTAGCACTGCCTGAGAGTCTTTGTAGTCTGATCCAAAAAGCGAAAAGAGGGTATCAAAAATAATCAATTCAAAATTGTTTTCTTTGACGTATTTTTCCAGGCCATTTAAGTCCGACAGTTTTCCTTCCGGTTTAAAAATTTGAAAATTGTCATTTACCTGCCCATTCCATGCCCCTTTCCGGGGAGGGACTAGCTGTAATTCCTGGCAGTATAAATATGACGTTTCTATGTCCATATCATTTATCAAATACAAGCATTTCGTGGGTTTTACGGGCTGGTACTGTCCTAATATTTGGAGGTCTTCTTGGGGATTTGAAAACTGACTACATATTGTGAGAGCAATCTGTGATTTGCAAGATGCGGGGGGAGCAGCAAGCAGTATAATAGAGGGCTTTCTAAATGCCCCTTCGATCGTGAGTGCATCATCTTCAGCTAAATTATAACATGGTGTTTTCCAGGTTATTTCCGGGCCCTGGAATGTCTTTTGATCCTTTTTTATCGCAACATCAATGTTGTTGTCGCGGGCAATTTTTATAACGGACCCCCATGAAACAGGTTTCCCGGAATAATTATCTATACTTGATAATAGTCGCTGATATTCCCCTGGTTTTTCTTCGGGGAAAACAGAGGACATAATCTCAACAGTTTTTTCAGCATCATTTTTTAAGCGTCTGTAAGTTCCCGCTGTTAACCGAAACCAAGTTTCGTATCCGGGCCGATCAATCTTATTTTTGATTGCTTGCAACAACTCTTTTTCTGTATAGACATTTACGCGACGTTTTAAACAGGCATAAAAGTCATCAGGAATTGAAGCGGGGGAAACATCATTTAAAACTGAATAATCTACATATCTATCACCCTTTTTGTATCGGGTGGGGGGAGCAAATATCAGAGCATCTTCCCCGCGAAGATCAATTCCGCTGTCGTCATTAAATAGGTCGGTCCCGGTAGTTCTGAACTCGTTTAAACGGTCATCCCAGGCCATATATATATGTAAGCCCCCGGGGGTCTGTATAAGACGTGTTGAAGATAGATATTCACGAGTAATTCCAAATTTTTTTAGATTTTCTAATCCTTTATGATTTTTTGAAATATCAAAATCATCTACATCTATGACCATCAAATTTGAGGCCGGGCCGGTCTTGAGTGCTATGCAATTTACGGCACGATTTGCACGCTGTAACTCGTCTATCCCCGCTATAGCCTGTTCCAGGGTAGAAATTGCCTTCCAGCCCCCCGGAAATCGAGGAAACTTTGAACCATCCCTATAGTAGATATAAGCGGGAATTGCCTGGAACCCAGTAATCCAATACTCCCTGATTGCCTTTTCCATTTTTCCTCCAAAAGTTTATTTAATATTTTTGTTTTCGTTTACACTACTATAGATTGCAATATTAGAAGATTATTAATTGTAAAATAAGTTATTGATTTTTAAGTATATTTATTTCAGGTATAGGAGGCCTAATTTTGGTATAGGATAGGTTGACAAAATGGTATTTAATTTTTGAACTTTTTTACTATTTAACAATTTAAACAACCCATTGTTAGAACGATATTTTGACTTTTTCCGCCATTCGAAATGTAGCTGTCAAAAACGTTTTTCAAAATTATTTATTTAACGTTAAATAAATAGTAAAAGTTTTCCGCCATTTTTTCCGCCATAGGGGGGGGGTATATGTATGTATTTAATAATCAAAATTATAAGTCTTTAATATATATAGTACTTATACTTTTGATGCCAAAATGGCGGAAAATTTGGCGGAAATTACCGTTCTGTCAAGGCCATTCCTAAAAGTAAATGAATTTTTTTGCGTTTTTGAAAAATACATGTACATATACCCCCCCCTATGGCGGAAAAAATGGCGGAAAAGGGAAACTTCTTTAACTAATTCATTATAGGTGTTAAATAGTTTTTCAAAAAGTGAAGGTTTTCAAGGCTTCATTTGTTCCATGACGAATTGTTATGGCGGTGTATGTATGTAGACCGTCCAACATCGAGCTTTTAATACTCCGTTAATATTACACAATAATATATGAATCGTTTTTTACATTTATTAAAATCTAGTCAATCCCGGGAATTTTATAGGTCTAGGGGATGGACAAACCTTTCAAAAAATTATAGGATGGCTAATCCGCTGTGTGAACGTTGCAAAAAATTTAAAAAGATAAAAAAGGCGGAGTTAGTGCATCATAAGATATCAGTTGATGAAATCATAGAAAAAGGGGGCACCGGTCTCGAGTGGGACAACCTTGAATCACTATGTATATGTTGCCACAACGCGGAACTGCAAAAAAAACGTGGTGATGTGGAGAAGATGCAAGATGTTGCTTATATCATGCAACAACAAGGCAGGAAGATAGATGTTTGTCAAGATATGTCGTGAGACAGGTGTTGAGGAGTTGCGAGAATGTGATACTGTCATCTTCAACCCACAAGGGCAAGGGCAAGGGGAAGGTGGGACAGACGGCAATTTGAGGATGAGCATGTTGATTGATAAGAAGGGGGAACGTCTTATTGTTGACATAGATGATGGAATTGTAGGAGTATATACGATGAGTGAAACAGGCCGCACAATAGATGCAAAGCATTTTTGAGTGTGCTATGGGGGGGTAAAAAGTCATGGGGTTTTACCCCGCAGAT
>Ga0078972_1006743_pt1 | contig 26697 bp, 19 predicted proteins | sample YelNatPaOPGAMG01_FD_67568 | JGI IMG/M metagenome (GOLD analysis project Ga0078972, IMG submission 67568) | Hot spring thermophilic microbial communities from Obsidian Pool, Yellowstone National Park, USA - OP-RAMG-01 (SPADES assembly) (version 2) | ecosystem: Environmental > Aquatic > Thermal...
AAACGATTCTCGCCACCCGCCAGTTTGCTTAGCGCGTCCCCAGCTGCTCGCACCTCCGGGAAACGAGACCGCCGTGCAAGAGCAGGCTTTACCTTTATTTGAAAACGCGCATCGAGCTCACCCGTTTCCAGCACAACCGAACCGGTTCCGCCCAGCCAGAAATCCTGTCCCTCGAGCTCGAATTTTTTCACCAACACTTTCCCATTGGCAATAGTTCCCTCAACAAGCCCCCTTTGGAACTGCAAAGTACGAATATCGTCAATTCCTGAGAAACGCGCGATATTGTCGAGTAAGCGGGTAGATCCGACCTGCCCTTCGGACATCGCCAGGGTTCCAGACCCCGTCATCGTGGCTCGCATCTGATAAAAACGCATTCCTCGCCACTCAAGCCGGAGCTTGCCCGTGACGCGGGCATCAATCTTGCCGTCGAAACGAACGTCACAGACATGGAGAAACTCGGCGACATCAGCATCGAAGACTTCCACAACAGCCCATTGCTGTTCATCCGGCAGAGACCAATTGATTCTCCCCACCCCTACAAGGCGACCCCTTCCCATCGTTGCAGTGAATCGGCGGGTGATCTCTTGTCCATCAAGCCAGTGCGTGTCCACCTGAAGATTTTTGAGCCGGCTTCGCATGCGGAGTAACCGACTCAAGGTCTCATCGCTTTCACGAGGGGTAGACACTCCCGCTTTCCTGGCTTTCGCAGCAGGCAATGCATTGGGATTGGGAGTCGTCTCCAAGGGAACTCGCGCGACGGGCTCAGGGTTTGTTTCACCGCAAGCAGTTAGTGAAAAGGAGAACGTCAAAGCAACAGTGGCAACCAGAGCGAAGAGCATCCTCACGGGGCGCATTGCGTTACGAAAGCAAAATATCTTCTCTTCGTCGCGCACAGTCCTCGTCACTCTTCCTTTCGGGCGCAAAAGTTCAGTATCCAGATTTCGCTCAAGAGAATTCTATCCGGTACCGACGCATCGGTTGAGAGTGGGATGGCGTACTTTTGCAGAGTCTCTAGTTTCTCGTATGCATCGAGGAGTTCTACCAGTGAAAACTGCGCACTCGCCTTCAAAAGTTTTTCGCGTCGCCAGTCAGGTGTCAGGAGAATGTTGTATTGCGGGTCTGCAGGCAACATCTCATTTTCGAACACATTTCGAGGAACCCCCCGGCGCTCATAAAGTTTCGTGGCAACTACTTTGGCTTGTATGAGAAGCCGTAACTGGGAAGCCAGCTGAATGTATGGGCGCGGCGAACCGCCCACCCTACTCAACCAGTCGCGCCAGTGCATGATCGCTTCCTCTGCTTTACGAGCAAATAGCGCATCAAAGAACGCAAATTGCGGCCCTACTTCCTTGAACGAATAGACAGCGGAGCGTTTCTGAGCTAACTGATAGATAGGATTCTGTTTTGCTACTCGTTTGTACTGCTCGTAGTCTTCTTCGACAATCACGATGAGCACGCTTTGCAAAGACGGCAGTTGCGTTTCGATAAAATGAGCAAAAGCTTCGATAGCCGATTTCCCTGGTTTATTGCTTTTGCCTCGTCCAGCTTTGCTTCCAGCGCTTCGCCCCTCGTAAAGCTCTTGGGGGTTGTAGAGGACTGCCACTCGTCGGGTGTCGGGAAGAAAAGAAACCGTCGACAACTCAGCCATGATGTCGCCCAGTGCAGTATTCAGAGAAAAGCGACTCCCAAAGGTCCCGTACTCACTGTAGTTCTCGTCCCTTTCCTCTGGTCGCAGATGTGCCTGGACGATCTGCTCTTTGAAATTTTCTATTTTCGCAAGATCATCGCCATGAATGAGAAAGAAGGAACTTCCGGCAAGCGAGGATCTTGCGCCCGATGCCAATCTTTGACTGTTAGATTCACTCACGTCTCGATTCTCACCACAAACCGTAATGCTGTTCAATCCAAACTTGCCATTACTTCGCCTCTTTATAACACAATGAGTGCATGAAAAGATTGAGACGACTTCGAATGACCGAGCCACTTCGGCGACTCGTACGTGAGACAGAGATATCCCCTCGACACCTTATCCAACCGATTTTTGTCGTAGAAGGTGCCCACCAACGTCAACCGATTCCCTCTATGCCGGGTGTGTTTCGCCTTTCTCTCGATGAACTCGAACCAGAAGTTCGGGAGCTTGCCGAGCTTGATATTGGGGGAATCATTCTGTTCGGCATACCGAGCACAAAAGATGAGTACGCCACGAGCGCATATGACCCTCATGGGATTGTCCAAAGAGCCGTGGGCGTGGTAAAGAGTACCTGTCCCTCGCTCGTTGTGATCACGGACGTGTGCCTCTGCGAATACACCTCGCATGGCCATTGCGGAATCGTAGCCAACGGCATCATTCTCAATGATCCCAGCGTCGAAGTTCTTTGCAGAGTTGCGGTCTCCCATGCTCAAGCTGGCGCCGACATGGTGGCACCATCAGACATGATGGATGGACGAGTAGCAGCAATCCGACAAGCTCTCGATGAGGCAGGTTATCCCGACCTACCAATTCTTTCCTATAGCTCGAAGTTTGCATCCGCATTTTATGGTCCTTTCCGCGAAGCGGCTGGTAGTACCCCAGCCTTCGGCGACCGACGCAGCCACCAACTCGATCCCGCTAATTTCCGCGAGGCGATTCGAGAATCCCTCGAGGATGCAAGCGAGGGAGCCGACATTCTCATGGTCAAACCCGCTCTCCCCTATCTCGATCTTTTGCACGAATTGCGTACTCGTACAGATCTCCCCTTAGCAGCCTATCAAGTAAGTGGCGAATATGCGATGCTCAAAGCTGCAGCACAGAACGGATGGATCGACGAACTGCGTGCTGTTGAAGAAACACTCGTCTCGATCAGGCGCGCAGGTGCTGATATTATCATCACTTATTATGCAAAACAGTTTGCAAGGTGGCGGCAAGGCAGTTCTCGCCACACAGCAACTGATGGTAGCACTCGCTAACAAACTACGATTGTGTTGAGAAAGGACTCGTCTTTGCGCAGGATTTGGCTCATTGCTGGCGGCCCCTCGACTGAGTTCGAGGTGTCTCTCAACTCGGGACGCGTTGTATGCGAAAAGATCTCCCTCCATGACAAAGTCGTGCAACCGGTAGGAATCACACGTCGTGGCCGATGGGTGATATCGGAGCGCGTTCTGCAAGAAGGTGAGGCTCGCGACTGGGTCGGATCATTCTTCCGCTGCGTCGCTTCCGACGACAGCTCCCTCAGTGGAGCTACTGTGGTAGAAGCAGCAGCAAGAATGATCGATGAGCACGTGGACTGCGCTTTTCTTGTCCTGCATGGACAATTCGGCGAAGATGGGCGCGTTCAGGGATTTCTCGACACGCTTGGAATTCCTTATACGGGCTCTGGCCTCTTCGCGTCTGCATTGGCTTTCGATAAAGCGCGAGCGCTTCAGGTACTCCGAGGAGCAGGGCTCCGCACTCCTCGCGGCATGTGTGCTACCGCTCCCACAGATGCTTCGAAGATTGCTGCAACACTGCACTTTCCACTTTTTGTCAAACCCGTGCACGGAGGGTCGAGTGTCGGGATGTCTTTCGTGTCTGATCCTACGGCTCTTCCTTCGGCAATTGCCCTCGCTCTTGAGAGTGATGCGTACGTTCTCATCGAAGAACGTGTTGAAGGACTCGAGGTTTCATGCGGCGTCATCGACCGCGTCAGAGATAATAAAATCGAATCGCTGGCTCTTCCTCCGACAGCGATTCGACCGCGCCAGTCATCCTTCTTCGATTACAACGCCAAATACACGCCGGGCGGGAGCGAAGAGATAACCCCTGCGCCACTCCCGGCCCCAATGCTTGAGCGCATCCGCGACTGTGCTCTTCGCGCTCACAAGGCGTTAGGATGCGAAGGCATGTCGCGCAGCGACTTTATCATTCCAGAGGAGGGCAACGGCGAACCAGTTATCCTCGAAGTCAACACAATCCCGGGGATGACCTCGACTTCGCTCTTACCCCAACAAGCGCAAGCAGCCGGTATCGATTTCTCTCAGCTTCTGGACGAGCTCATTGAGACGGCTCTCTGGTGTGCCCGTCAGCGCCGCCGTTGATGGAGGAACGGACCGCCTCTGAATAAAGAAACAGTCCTTGGCTACTAGAATGCGCGAAGGCATCGAGCTGCGCACACCTTCAGATGGGAACCATGGCAAAGCGCGATTACTATGAAATACTGGGAGTATCCCGCGACGCATCTCTCGAAGAGATAAAAAAAGCTTATCGCCGGGTTGCTAAACAATATCATCCGGATAAAAATCCGGGCAACAAAGAAGCCGAAGAAAAGTTCAAAGAAGCTTGCGAAGCTTACGAAGTGCTGAGCGATCCCGAAAAACGTGCGCGCTACGACAAATATGGTCACGAAGGGATCAAGTTCAGCCAAACTGGTTTCTCGTATAGCGATTTTACTCATGCCGACGAGTTTAGTGATCTCTTTTCGAGCATTTTTGATTCATTCTTTGGGACAAGTTATAGCTCGCGGCGCCGTACGCGGTCTCACGTTGAACGTGGCCGCGACCTCAAGGTCGCAGTGACCCTCGACCTCGAGGATGCCGCAACGGGCAAAGAAGTCGAGATTGCTCTATCGAGACTCGAGACGTGCGAAGATTGTGACGGTACTGGCGCCCAGAGAGGCAGCAGACCTCGTACCTGCCCAGAGTGTCGAGGCGAAGGCGTTCTCTATTACCAAAGAGGTTTCTTTAGCCTTCAGACAACCTGCAATCGATGCGGTGGCGAAGGAACTATTGTCGATAGCCCCTGCAGCTCGTGCGCGGGAAGAGGACGTGTCAACGAACGCCATACGGTCAAAGTCAAGATTCCGCCCGGCGTGGACAATGGCTCGCTCGTGCGAGTGCCAGGACAAGGCGAGGTTGGACCGCACAAGGGACCTCGTGGAGATCTTTATGTCGAAATTCGCATCCGTGAGCATCCTTTGTTTCATCGTGAGGGCGATGACCTCGTCTGCGAAGTCCCGATTAGTTTTGCCCAGGCCGCTCTCGGAGACGAGATAGCGATTCCAACACTCGATGGGGAAGAGAAAATCCGCATCCCTGCGGGTACTCAAACACACCATGTCATCCGGATCCGCGGGAAAGGGATGCCGAGAACATCCGATCCCCATATTCGTGGCGACCTCTATGTTCGCCTCATTGTTCGCACACCAACAAATCTGTCCGAGCGCGAGCGCGAACTTTTTCGAGAGCTTGCAGAAATTCGGAAAGAAAAACTCACTCCCCAAAAAAGCTTTTTCTCCCAGCTTAAAGACAACCTCTCTGACATCAAGAAAGGTGTTTTCGGAGAGTAGTGGCGGAGAGTTAGCTCGTGGCTTGCCACATGCGCCATACGGCGAAATTTAGAACCGTCGCGAAGGACACCCACGCCAAATAAGGGAGGAAAAGCACTCCTGCCGCCTGCGAAATTCGCCAAAATGCAATGGTTGTTCCGATGATGGCACACTCGAGAAGAACAATATCGACAAAGGCTAGATCAGGGCGCCGAAAACCAAAGAACAGAGGCGACCACAAGGCATTGAGCAAAAGTTGAAAATAAAAAAGCCGGAGCGCGGGATGCCACCATCCAACTTTTTTCCACACCAACCACGCAGCAATTCCCATCATCGTGTACAGCACGGTCCAAACCGGGCCGAAGATCCATCCTGGTGGAGTCCACGAAGGCTTGGGCAAAGTTGAATACCAGGGACCAGGTTTGGCAAAAGCCCCCACACTTGCAGCCACAAAGGGCAGCAAGAGATACACAATCAAGCCTCTCAGGTTTTCCGGCATCGTTAACCTTTCCCATTGCCAAGCGTTCCGCGTTGCCTGCGCGCAGTCAAGCGCGGTAATCACACCATCACCCCGTGGTTTGCTCGATTCAAACGAGATACAAAATGTTCGACTCCACGCATGCTCCGTGATTGCCCTTCTCATTGAACCGAGGACACGAAAACCGGTTGTCATTTGTAAACTTATTGATGACTTTGTAAAAGAGAAAATCATAGTAAAAATAGAAACGATCTATTGAACGAACACGATGTTCGTGACACCAGTATTCGATTGGCGCGTATTGAGTGGGGTTACACATTCTAGAATCCAGTAAGAGGGGTTGATGCGATGAGAAGAATTGCTGTGATTATGGCTGGCGGCGCAGGCGAACGCTTCTGGCCTCTGAGCAGACAACGTTATCCTAAGCAACTTTTGAAAATCGCTGGTAACAGAAGCATGCTGCGCGCAGCTCTCGAACGGATTCGTCCTCTCGTTGCTCCCGAACATACTTTCATAGTCACTGGTTGGGCTTTGAAACCTGCGATCGAAGAAGCTGCGACAGAAGTTCCTCGGGATAATGTTATCGGCGAACCTGAGGGGAAAAACACGGCCGCATGCATCGCGCTAGCATGTGCAGCTGCTCAGGCTCGCTACCCGGAAGAGAAGGACATCGTGATGATTGTCCTCACGGCTGATCACTTTATCCGCGACACACAAGCGTATGCGCAAGACTGTGCGGAAGCCATCCGTTATGCCAGTGAGAATGACGCCCTCGTGACCTTTGGCATCCCCCCCGATCGTCCAGAAACAGGTTACGGTTATATCGAAGTTGGCGACGCCGTGGAAGGATTCGAACGGGTTTTCCGTGTTCGACGTTTTTGCGAAAAACCAAATCTCCAAACAGCCATCCAGTTCATGGAGGCAGGTAACTTTCTCTGGAATTCTGGCATGTTTGTGTGGCGGACATCAGTCATCCGGGAGGCATTTCGGAAATATCTCCCACAGATGTATCAGCAAATGGATGCCATGACCGCTGCATTTTCTGCGAAGGATACTCATGAAGCACTCACCGCAGCCTTCGAACCATTAGAAAAAATTTCTATCGACGTTGGAATCATGGAGAAAGCCGACAATGTTGCCGTCGTCCGCGCGAGTTTCGACTGGGACGATATTGGAACATGGGGCTCTCTCACGAGATTGCTTCCTCGCGATGCAAGAGGTAATGTGGTCTTTGGAAACGCAATCGCTCTCGAATCGGATAATTGTATTCTCTACTCGACGGCTGGAGCTGAGTGTGGCGAAGGACCTGTCCTTGTGGGATTTGGGCTCAAGGACATGATCGTTGTCCACACCCCCGATGCTGTCCTCGTCTTGCCAGCAACGGAAACTCAACGGGTGAAAGATGTTGTTGCATACCTGCGCCAGTATGGTATGACTCAGTATTTGTGAGAGGAATCGAATGTCCGAGGAGATCATCGCCAATCCGCTAGGTATAAAGCTTGCTGTCTTCGATCTCGATGGAACACTTGTGGATGCTTTCGAGGATATTGCAGCAGCTGTAAACTATATGCTGGCTCGGGATGGGCTTCCCCCACGAACCGTGGAGGAAGTGAAACGCCACGTTGGAAAAGGTGTACGAATGCTGGTCAAGGGAATTCTCGCTACGGACGACGAAGCGCTCGTCGACGAGAAAGTACGCGTCTTGACCGACTACTACACGGAACACCCCATCCGTACCACTAGGCTTTACAAAGGGGTTCCAGAGGCTTTGAGAAAGCTACGGCAAGCGGGTATAAAGCTTGCCGTAGCGTCCAACAAACCGCATCCTCTCACATATTTCATTCTCGATGCGCTAGCTGTTGCACCGTATCTTAACTGGATCATTGGGGCGTCGGAAAAATTCCCCAGAAAACCAGCCCCTGACATCCTTTTCCATCTCATGAAAGAGTCTTTGGCGACGCCTCAACAAACTATCGTTGTAGGTGACAGTAATACGGACGTGGAGTTTGCGCGTGCAGCAGGAGTTCCGGTCGTATGTGTTTCCTACGGGCAATGCACGCGAGAAGAACTCGAGTCCTTTGCGCCAGACGCGATCGTCGATTCGATGCCCGAATTCCTGAACCGCCTTAGAGAAGGCTCGCTCTTCGAGAAGAAGTAACCGCTTTCCCCCACAAACACGAGTGCTGAGCGAAAATATCTGTCTTGCCGCGATGCGACGGATTTTTTTCTTTCATTTGGCACCTCGGCACGCCACGTGATATGCCTGGAAGGTCTGGACGAGTAAAGTCCCAGAACAAGCCTGAGGAACGGGAACGAAATGAGTGAATGGGCTCTTCTCACTGATGGCGCGATCATTATAATCTATTTTATTGCTATCACAGCTATCGGACTTTACATGGGACGCCGAGAAAAGTCCCTCCACGACTACGCACTCGGCGGAAGACAAATGCCCTGGTGGGCTGTCATGGCTTCTATCATCGCAGCAGAAACGAGTGCAGCAACGTTCCTCTCCGTTCCCGCAGAGGGCTATAAGGAGCGCGGGATTGTCTACGCTCAGCTCACCCTTGGTCTCATCCTGGGCCGCGTTCTCGTGGGTTTTCTTTTCCTTAAGCCCTACTATGACTATAAAGTGTACACAGTGTATGACTTTCTCGCTGTGCGCTTCGGCACTAAATCCAAAAACTATGTTTCGATCCTCTTTCTCATATTCCGAACGCTTGCTATGGGAGTGCGAGTCTATGTTCCCGCGCTCGTCATGGTCTTGGCGTGGCGAATGATTGTCCGGGGCGAGACCGTGCGCGACATGGCAGCAGGCGATGCCTGGCAACCCTATGGAGTCGCTATCACTCTCCTTGTCGGGATTACATGCCTCTATACTCTGCTGGGAGGCATCAAGGCTGTGATTTGGACAGACCTTATTCAGGCCACACTCATGTTTTCCAGCGCACTTGTCGCCATTGGGTCTATCCTCTATCACATTGGAGACGGAAATGTCATTCGAGGTTTTGCCGTACTCGGTGAGCATGTCCCTGAGATGAAGTCTCTCAAAGGATACATTCGTTTTGGCTGGGAAAACATCCCCCCAGACCTTCCAATGGGGAAATGGTTCTATGCTTTCCTTCAGGAAATCCTCGCGTCGCCCTATACAATCATTGCAGCTCTCATTCCAACAACTCTTGCCAATATGGCTGCATTCGGCACCGATCAGGACATGGTCCAACGCATGCTTACGGCAAAGGACTACAAGCGGAGTCGTCGCTCTCTCGTTTCGGCGGCTCTTACAGACATTCCGATTTTTGCCGCTTTTTCGTTCATCGGAGTTCTCCTCATTGCATTCTATGAGTTACAGCCCCAGCTAAAGCCTCTTAAGGCAAACGACGTCTTCGGCGTTTACATCATGAACGTCATGCCTGTTGTTGTGCGCGGATTTGTGCTCGCCGGATTGTTTGCGACTGCTATGGGCAGCCTCAGCGCCGCTCTCAATGCTCTCGCCACGAGCGTCACAAACGACTGGTATCTTCCCTACTTTGCAGCAAAGAAAAAGGAAGGGCAGCACATAATAGCAGCGAGGGTATTCACTGGCGTCTTTGCAGTTCTCATGATTATTATAGCCACCGTCACAGCCTATCTCAACGTCGTGAATCCCAATCAGCGCATCATCCCGATTGCCTTGGGTGTCGCTGGATTATTTGCGGGTCCTATGCTTGGCGTCTTCCTCGTAGGCATGCTTACGCAAAGGAGAGGGTCCGACATCGGCAACACGATTGCACTGAGCTGCGGATTGATCGGAGTGTTCATTCTCACGCGCCAGCACGAAGACTTCCTCCAAGCATTCGCTCCGAGCTTACTGCCTTCGCTGCAGTTGCCCGCATGGATTCCGAAAATTGCGTTCACATGGTACGCAATGATCGGCGCGCTCATCACGTTTGCAATTGCAGTACTTTTTCCCACTCCGGCGGAGGTAGTTGCCGCAGCAGAAACTCACAGGGAGAAAGCGTCTCAGGCGGGCGACGTCCCACTGGCGTTGAGAGGCTGAGAAGCAGCATCCGATTCGTTGTGTGACAACGTCTTTGCAGCTGGGAGAACAAACCAGAAAATAGCGCCTCCCTCAGGGTGATTCTCGCACCCCACCGTGCCACCGTGCATTTCGACAAGCCTCTTGGCGATCGAGAGGCCAAGGCCTGTGCTTCTTTCTCCCCCTGTTGATCGTGCACTGAGCTTCGCATGTTTCTGGAATACGCGCCGAAAATCCTCGGGTGCCAACCCCGGTCCGCCATCATGAATGGCAACCTTCACTTTGTCATCGGGAAGAGTCTCGACACGAGCAGTAATTGTCCTGCCCCGCTCGGAAAATTTAATCGCATTCGAAAAGAAGTTGTGCAGCACTTGGCGTATACGTTCGGCATCGACAAGAGCTATCACAGGTAACGACGGGAGCTCCAAATGTATCGAGAGCTCTTTTACCGCTGCAGCCCCTTCGTGCTCCCTCGCGCACTCCTCCACAAGTGAACAGAGGTTTACAGGTTCGCGAGCAAGAGTGAGGCGTCCCTCTTGCAACGCATAGTAATCCAGATAATCGATGATGATCCGAAGCATAACGCGCGACTGCTGAAGGATACGTTCTAACATCATTCGCATATCCTTCGTAATCGGCATTCCCTCCTGGCCAATTGTGAGAAGAAGCTTTGCATAGCCATGGATATTATTGAGCGGATTTTTGAGGTCATGGCTCGCAATGGCCAAGAATTCATCCTTTTCTTTCGCAAGCTGCCTCAATTTCAGATGCGTCTTGATCCGCGCCAACAACACCCACAGATCAATTGGCTTGGTAACGTAGTCGTTTGCACCGGCTTCGAATGCTTTGACCATGTCAGCGGATTCGGTCTTCGCCGTGGCCATAATCACCGGTAACTCGTCGAGAGAATAGCGCTTGCGAATCTCGCGAAGAACCTCTATTCCGTCCATCTCTGGCATCATGATATCCAAGACGACCAGGTCGAACTCGCTCTGCTCGAGTGCCTGAAGTGCTTGAGGGCCAGAGTACACTCCCACCGCTTCATAGCCGCTGCGTTTGAGACGCATGCAAAGCATCTCGACATTGAGATCATTGTCGTCGACGACTAGTATTTTGCCTGACTCTTCGTGCATTCTCAATGACTCGTGCTTACTCTGTTTGGTGGTGCTACTCGAAGAGTAAATCCTCTTCTATTATTCATGCACGTCATCGATGTCATCTTCCGACGCGTTTCCGGCAATTAATGCTTCTTTACGTTCCAGGAGCATCTTTATAGTGTTCTCAAGTTCCTCAAAATCGACGGGTTTCGGACAATACGCAAGAAGAGGGTCGTTCTCACCCTCTCGGATCTTAAGGCGTGTTCCACTGGATACAATAACAGGGACATGTGGTCCCAGCTTTTGCCGAATCATCCCATAAACACCGCCACCCATAATTCCAGGCATAACGATGTCAGAGATGACAATGTCCGGCTGAACCTTTTGGAATTGTTCGATAAGCCGATCTGCACGCGCGAGAGGAAAGACTTCGTGTCCTAAACGGCTTAAAACAAACCGCAACTGGAAAAGCACGTCTTCGTCATCATCGACTGTGAGAATCTTTGCCATTCATCCTTCTCTTGTGTCATCGAAAATCTTAGCTACCCCTATTCACTTAGCGTGGAGATTGTTCTCAGGCTGAATTTCTAATTCCTTCGAATAAACCTTCACACACTTTCTCCCAGCTTTCTTTGCAGAGTAAAGCGCTACATCCGCCTGGTGAATAAGTGTACGCGCATCCATTTCTCCCTGAGCTTCTGCGACGCCAATACTCACCGTTATAGGGATCGCCAACTCTCTGACTTCAACAGGATTCTCGGAAACCACTCTACAGATTCGTTCTGCCACATTTCGCGCCTGGCTAGCAGTCGCCTCTGGAAGAATAGCACAAAACTCTTCTCCTCCGTACCGTCCGACAACATCTGCAGCACGTAGAGACTCTTGTAAGGTTTTGGCAAACCATTTGAGCACTTCATCACCTATCAGGTGTCCGTAGGTGTCGTTAACGCGCTTAAAGTGGTCGAGATCAGCAAATAGCAACGAAAGAGGTCTCTGATAGCGTCGGCTTCGAGTGAGTTCATCGTCGAGACGCGCCTCAAGCGCACGGCGATTGTACACACCCGTCAAAGGATCCAAGAGCGCCAACGAAGCCATCATGTCGCGCTGCGCCGTTATCGTCTCCAGAGCGTCCCTTATCCGGAGCTGCGTTTCCAGGCGGGCGAGAAGAATCTCGAAATTAAGCGGCTTGGTCACGTAGTCATTAGCACCCAAACGCAGAGCCTCAACGACGATTCCCGTCTCGTCCACCGCAGAAACCATGATGATCGGCACGTTTTTATACGGGCTCTCTTCGGCGCGAAGTATTTTGACCAACTCTAAACCATTCATCTGGGGCATGGTCACATCGAGGAGAATTATGTCCGGTTTTTCACTCGTTTGCAAAATTGACAGCGCTTGAGGACCGGAGTGGGCAGGAATGCAAATAAAACCTCGCTTCTCGAGTCGGCGCGTAAGCAAAACGAGATTGTCCTCGTTATCGTCTACTATAAGAACGCGTCTTGGTGCTCTCGTCATACGAATTCTCGCCGCCTCGAATTAACCGTCACTTGCTCTTCTCTCCGGGACCTTCCTTCAAGAATTTCCTGAAGACCGCTGCGATCGCGTTTGGGGATACAGGCTTCGAGAGAATTTCCGTCGCACCTAACTCGAAAGCCAAGTTCTGATCAATCGTCTCCGTGATCAAAAGTACCGGAACATTGACCATTGAAGGCAATGTGCGAAGCTTGCTGAGAAGCACCCATCCGTCTTCATCAGGTAAATTTACATCGAGACTCACAGCCGCTAAGTTTTCCCGAGCTGCGAGAGAAAGTGCGTCCCGTGCATTTGCAGCTGCCAGCACACAAAAGCCGTTCTTTTTGAGAACACTCTCGATGAGGTCACGGGTTTCAGGATCGCTATCGATGACAAGCACACGCGGGGCAGTAGGAGATGGATTTGCGATGACTTCACTCACCGCCTTCAAACTTGATGAGCTGGAATGCTCCGATTTCTCTTCAAGTTTTACGATTGCCGGAAGTGTTACTGTAAACCGGCTCCCGACGCCCGGTTTACTTGCAACACGAATGTTACCATTCATCATTCGGCAAAAACGGTTCGCGACAGCCAAGCCCACCCCCAAACCAGTATGAACTGCAGGCGAAGAATCGCTCGTTGTCGAAGAAAACTCCTCGAATAACTTCTCTAACTGGTCGAGCGCTATCCCTTTGCCGGTATCAGCAATGACAATGCGAACATACTCTTCCTTGCCGCGATGCAACCTGACAGCATTGATGCTGACTTTACCATTTTCTGTAAATTTGCACGCATTAGAAAGAAGGTTATAGACAATCTGGCGCACCTTCGTCTGGTCGGCGTAGATCGAACCAAGGTGAGGCGAAAACCGTAGAGTAAGCTCATTGTTGTGCTCTATCGCAAGAGGACGCACGGTTTCTGCCACCTCAGTGAGGAGATGTCCAAGATCGAAGGTCTCGAGATAGAGCGGCATACGTTTCGTGTCGACCCGTGCGACACGCAGAGTGTTTTCGATCATCTCCGCGAGTCGATGCCCTGCCTGCAACACGTGCTCGAGAGTGACTTTCAGATCTTCCCGTCCCATCTCTCGAACATCATCGAGCGCAATCTCCGTGAAACCGATAATAGCATTCAGTGGAGTCCGTAGCTGATGTCCGAGATTGGTGAGAAAGACTGCCTTAGAGCGTTCTCCATCAAGAGCTCTATCTCGCGCGAGAATAAGGTCCTTATTAACTCGCTGAAGGCTCTCTTCGGTTTTGCGCAGTTCCTCAAAAAGTCGCAATTTTTCGAGAACACGCTGACGCAAGATAACCCTCAAGCGCACCTCGTCACAGATAAGTTCGAGGGCTCGCTGATGAAGTGGATGAAGTTCGCGTCGCCGCCGGTCAGCAATCCACACGCATGCCTCGTGTTTTCCCCCGTCCCCAAAAACAGGAGCGATAACAAGTAATGCTATTGGCTGTCCCCCCAGGTTTGCAGAAGCGAGCTCAGCGAGTTCGATTCCGCGCTCTCCTGACGAAGTCAAAACAACAACATCACGAGCTCCCCGCGCCAGTCGACAAAGCTGCGGCGAGCGACTGAAATCACTCGCGCCAGGTCCGTAAGCTCCGCACAACACCGACTCGGTGTGGACTCCTACCAAAATCCCCGCCCACGGGACTCCACAACTGAGAGCCAGAATTTCGGCTAGCCCCGAAAGGTCTTCTGCTGCGCGCAGCGCTTGCTGATCGAGTAAAATCAACTCTTTTGCTGACTCTATTTTCTGCCGCTTTTCTGTCATTCTCAGCGCTTCCACCATCATTTTTGATTAGAACGCATTGTAGAAGCAAGCATCGAGTAGCACAAAAGTGTCACCCTTTATATCCGCAATTGCTGGCGCATTCCCCCATTAGGAAAACTCGACAATCGTGACAGCAGCACCGCCCTCTGAGGGAGTGCCGTAGCGAAAGCTTTTTACGAAGGGAAGTGAACGCAAATAATCGTGAATTGCTTCGCTGAGAACACCTTTTCCATGCCCGTGAACGATGCGCACAAAGCCCAATCCTGCAATGAGAGCGTTGTCGAGATGCTTTTCCACAAGAGAAAGGGCTTCTTCCACACGTTTGCCGTGAAGATCTATCGAGATCGGGACATCTTGACGCCTGGCGAAAACAATCGCGCCACTTGACTGTTGTTCCTGCGGCTGTTTGACAATTGCATCCACTTCAGAAAATGGAACGCGTACGGCACGACCGCGAATTTCAACGCGCAACTCTTCTTTCTCGCGACTCACTTTCACGATCTCCCCGAAGTCGTTCAGCGTTCTCAGGTGAACTCGCACACCTTCGACGAGTTCATCAGGATCAATAGCGAGAGGTTCTCGGAGAGTTTTGCGCTGAGCAACAGTTTGCCGTATTTCGTTTTCGAGTTCCCCGCGCAGCTCTGCCAATTGGCGCTTGGTCGGCTGGCGAGCAATGAGCTCTTCCACTTTCGCTTTGGCTTGACGGATAGCCTCTTCTTTTTCTGCGAGCAGCTCTCTTTTCAGGTTCCGCCGCGTTTGTTCGAGCTTCTGTCGTTCCTCTGCAAGTTGAACGCGCATAATTTCGAGTTCTTCCTGCTCACGCGCCACCTGTTCCAAACGCTGTTTGAGTTCTTCCTCTTTCGCCTGAAGGAGCATAAGCAGTGCAGTGGCATCGTGCTCGACGGAGGGCCGGAGCGCGCGCGCTCGTTCGATAATGGAGTGTGGGAGTCCAACCTGCTCCGCAATGACGAGTGCCTCACTGATGCCAGGCAGGTCGAGAATGAGATGAAAGGTCGGGCGGTGGTCTCGTTCCGAAAGACGGAAGGATGCATTGCGCCCCGCAGGATGCTCGGCTGCCCAATTCTTGAGAGCAGCCAAATGGGTAGAAACTACCGTCAAGCCAGACGCCTCGGCAAGACGTTCGAGAATTGCCACCGCCAGCGCCCCCCCTTCGCCAGGGTCTGTTGCCGTGCCTAACTCATCCAGCAGTACGAGCGCAGCCTTGCTCACTTTTTGCAGTATCGTCGCAATCCGCTGCATATGAGCACTAAAGGTGCTCATGCCCTCCAACACACTCTGTTCATCCCCGATATCTGCAAGAACGCTGGAAAAAATCGGCACCCGGCTGTCCGCATGAAGAGGAACAGGAATGGCACACTGCGTCATGAGCACGGTGAGCCCTATCGTCTTGAGGGCGGTTGTCTTACCCCCAGCGTTGGGGCCAGTGATGACAAGCACTTTGTTTTTGGGCTCGAGCTGGAGAGTCAATGGCCTCGACTGCTCCCCTGCCGCCACGCGCAAAAGCGGGTGGTGCGCATTGACAAGATGTAACGGACTCCCGGGTGCCTGCAGCCTCGGAAAGGTACAATCGTACTGGCAGCCAAACCGCGCTTTCGCGTAGATGAAATCGAATTCTGCGAGCAGGACGAGATTCGTTTGAAGCGCCGGCATTTCGTCCCGGATATGTCCTGCGACCCGCAAAAGAATGCGAAAGATCTCTTCGCGCTCCTTAACCCGTAGCTCACTCAGCCGATTCGAATCCTCTAAGATCACGTATGGCTCGATAAACACTGTCTCGCCGGTGTTCGAAGAATCGTGGATGAGTCCTGGCACACGGCTACGATTGGTCGTTTTTACGGGCAAAACATAACGATTGTTACGCAACGTGTAAAAGGAGTCCTGCAAATCCCCAGAATCGGTTAATTCGCGGATCATCTTGTGAAGAGTGCTTTGGATGCGCTGTTCGATAGCAAAAATATCGCGACGGAGTGCCCGCAGAGCTTCACTCGCGCTATCGCGAACTGTTCCATCAGGAGCAATTTTTTCGTCGATTGAACGCTGCAGAGAAGGAAGAGCTTCAAGAGAACTCGCCATTTGGCTGAGACGAGGAACTTCCCACGCATGACTTTCGAAAAATTTGCGCATTCGAGTCGCTGTTTCGAGAAACTCTTTGAGGTCGAGTAACTCTAGCGGCTCAAGCACAGCGCGCTCGCGGGCAACTCGTTTGACGTGTTCTGCCACATCGCGCAAATTGTGAATAGGTGGTTCAATCCGCTGAGAGAGGAGTGTCATCATTTCGCGAACAAGAATCATGTCGCGCTCAAGTGCCTCGCGATCGACTTGCGGCTGCATTTCAGCTACTCTGCGCCGCCCCAACTCACTAATGCACAGACTTGCGAGGAGCGCGCGAATCCGCTCAAATTCCAACATCCTCTCGTCGAACACCATACCCGCTCTCTCCGTTTCTCTTGAACCTACCAGTATTCCTGCTCCATGATAGTACCATGCGGAAAGCGAAATACGCTTGATTCTCTCGCTGCTGTGACACTAAAAGAAGCTGTCAATAAGGCATAGAAAAGGATCGCTCATGAGTCTCACGACAGAAGAAATTATCAAAAGAGTACAAGCCAAAATCGCAGAGCAGAACGAGGTTATCGTTGAGCAGCAAAAGCAGATTCACGAGCAGCAGGCAAAGATCGAGGAACAAGAAGCTCGAATTCGCGAGCTCGAAGCTAAAATCGCTGAGCTCGAAAAGGCCGCGAAAGAAAAGGAAGAGCTCGTATCGAAACTCGCTGAGCTTATTGATTAGCCTGTTTGTCTCGGAGAGTTTGTCTCGAGCTCGTAAAGCAATAGACTTTCTGCGGCGCGGACTCGCGCCTCAATAATTATCTGCGATATAGATGGACGAGGAGGTCTGTAGCGGGACTCTCCCTTCAGAAGTGAGTAATTACTTTTTGGGTGATTTTTGAGTGCGCGACTTTCTCCGATCGCGAAGCGGATTTTGAGGCGAAAATTTGCGGTTACGGCTCTTTGCCACGGACACAAAATCACCTCCACGCCTCAGTTGTTCTTCCAAAGCAAGTATCTGATCACGATACTGCGCCGCCTGTTCGAATTCGAGTCGACGGGCGGCCTCTTTCATCTTCTGCCGCAGCTCCCCAATCAGCCTTGGAACGTCTGCGGCCGAAATATACTCTCCCTCTGCCTCTGCCGCCACCGGAAGCTCTGGATAATCGGCTTCGTAGATCGTCTCAAGGATCGTCTTGATTTCCTTGCGCACCGTCTGGGGGGTGATGCCATGCTCCTCATTGTACGCCATCTGCCGGCTGCGGCGCCGAGTGGTTTCCTCAACCGTTTGGCGGATTGCTTCCGTTATAGTGTCTGCATACATAATGACCGTGCCGTTCACATTACGGGCAGCTCTGCCGCACGTCTGGATGAGAGCAGTTTTTCCCCGCAAGAACCCTTCTTTGTCCGCATCGAAAATGAGAACGAGAGACACTTCCGGGAGATCGAGCCCTTCGCGCAAAAGGTTGATGCCCACCAGAACGTCGAACTTGCCGAGCCGCAGGTCGCGAATAATCTCGGTTCTTTCGATCGCGTCAATGTCCGAATGCATATACTTTGCAGCGATTCCAAGCTCGCAAAGATATTCGGTAAGCTCCTCAGCCATGCGCTTGGTGAGGACCGTAACAAGCACCCGCTCGCCTCGTTCGATGCGTTTTCGAATTTCATGGAGCGCATCTTCAACCTGGCCACGCGCAGGCCGAATCTCGATCTGGGGATCGAGCAGTCCTGTAGGACGAACAAGCTGTTCGACCACCACCCCGCGCGCGAGCTTGAGCTCTGTCTCGGCAGGAGTCGCACTTACATAAATCACCTGGTTCACACGTTCGAGGAACTCCTCGAATCTGAGAGGCCTATTGTCGAGAGCACTGGGGAGGCGAAATCCATAGTCCACGAGCACCTGTTTGCGCGAGCGGTCTCCTTCGTACATGCCCCGAAGCTGGGGGATAGTGACGTGACTCTCGTCTACGAAAACAAGAAAATCTTTTGGAAAGTAATCGAGGAGTGTATACGGCGGTTCACCCGGTTTGCGCCCGGTCAGATGACGCGAATAATTCTCGATGCCCTGGCAGTAGCCTACCGTCTCGAGCATCTCAAGATCGTACATTGTCCGCTGTTCGAGTCTCTGCGCTTCCAGCAGTTTGTTTTGCAACCGAAGCTCCTGAAGCCGCTCGCGCAGTTCTTCGCGAATCGACTGAATGGCACGCGTAAGATTCTCACGAGAGGTAACAAAGTGCGACGTCGGATAAATAAGCGCACGCTTGAGCCGCCGCTCGCGCTTGCCCGTCAAAGGATCTATCTCGTAGATAGAATCGAGCTCATTGCCAAAGAACTCAAAACGGAGGGCAATTTTCTCCTCGTACGCAGGATAGACGTCGACAACGTCCCCACGCACCCGGAAAGTCCCTCGATAGAAATCGAGGTCGCTGCGAGTGTATTGAATGTCTACGAGATGCCGCAAGAATTCAGCTCGGGAGATTCTCTGCCCTTCCTCAGCATATACGACCATCATGTGAAAATCTGACGGCGAACCAATCCCGTAAATACACGAGACACTCGCCACGATGATGACGTCGCGCCGCTCCAAAAGATGCTTTGTCGCAGCCAAACGCATCTTGTCGAGCTCGTCATTGATCGACGCATCCTTTTCAATGTATGTATCGGTCTGGGGGATGTACGCTTCGGGCTGATAATAGTCGTAATAGCTCACAAAGTATTCGACCGCATTGTCAGGGAACAGCTCCTTGAACTCCCGGTAGAGCTGGGCAGCGAGTGTTTTGTTGTGAGCCAATACAAGGGTTGGGCGGTTCACACGAGCCACCACGTTTGCCATGGTAAAAGTCTTGCCGCTGCCCGTTACTCCAAGAAGCACCTGATGCGGAACACCCCTTTCGATGTTGCGCACGAGTGCCTCAATGGCTTCAGGCTGATCTCCCCGCGGGACGAATGATGTTCGGAGCTGGAAATTCATGTCAGTGATTACTGAGACAAATAAAACTGCCCGCGTCTGAAAATTTCCATGGCGGGGAAAACTCCAAACGTACGCGGCGTAGCTTGGAAGTTTTCGCCCCTCGTTATTCTCAGATCTTAACTAGTGGGGCTGCGAACGTCGGGTCTGCCTAATTGCTCTTTTTCTTCGCAGCTGATTGTGATGTTGTCGATTTTGAAGAGCTCTGCTTGGAAGATGAGTTGCTCTTCTGCTGGGTAGAGGAGCTTTTCCCACCCTCACTGCTTCGCTTCGTGGTTGTGGCTTTGGTGGAACTTTTTGCAGCACTTGAGGAGGAGGCTTTGCTCGCGCTAGGAGAAGAGGTCTTTTTTGTTGCGTCGTTGCTGCTCCCCGCGGCAGACCGCCCTGCCGTGCTTGCTGCGGGCTTCTTCTGCAAACTCTTGTAATCCTGAGGGAGATCCTGCCACACGCTGCGAGCCAAATCCTGGTACCGCGAATTCGGGAATTCTTCGGGGAAGCGGTCGAGGAGAGCATGGGCTTCGGCATAGTCCCCTAGGTCAGCAGCAAGCATGGCTCGCACAACCGTATAGTAGTCTTTGTGAGGAGAGTTGGGGTAGCGCTTCAAAAATTCTTTGATCTTCTCGTGCGCAGCAACACGCAACTGCTCATCATCACGGTCGACCATGAGAGCCACCATTCTGATGAAAGCGAGATCGCTCTTGCCGAACTTATTCTCAGGGTCACGGTCGACAATCTTTGCGTACATTGCGCGGGCTTCTTTTTTGTAGCCAGCCATGAGTTTTGCTTCTGCATCCGCAAACCAGTTTTCGATGTCCTCAGCTGTGACACTCGGTGCAGCTGGCCGCGGCGTTCGCTTTGTTTCCTCTTGGGATTGCTTGCTTGCAGATTGACCAGAAGCTTTCTTGCTCGCCGCTTTGGATGCTTCCTCCGATTTGCTCTTTACCGAAGGGGATTTCTTTTGTCCTGGAGTCGGTGAAGGCGAAGGTGCAGCTTTGGCCTCGGCTTTTTTTGCAGGAGCTGCGGGCACAGGAGTGTCTGCTGTAACTTTCTTGACCGATTCGGGCAGTGAAGACTTTTTCTCTCCCTCCGGAGTAGGAGAAGGTTTCGACGCCTCCGGTGTATTCGCTGGCGCATTCACGACGGGTGCTGGAGTAGCCATGGTTTTAGGAACAGGCAGCGCCTGGGCTACAAGACGCTCTTCACCCGACACATCTGCTCCCCCTGCTGACTTTTGCCTCCCCACAAATGCAATGGATGTCTTGTCGCCCGTGTTCACAGCAGGAGCAATTCGAACATTTGTCCCCGAGGCATTTTGTTTCATTCCACTCACAGCAGCAGCCTCGTAAAAGTCCGGCGCTTTGCGAGACGTTGCCTGCGAATTTGCTGTCTGCGAGCTTCCTGGACCGGGGGGATTCGACGCTACAGCGCGGTCAATTTTCTCACGCGAAGGGACTGACGCTGAAACCTGCTGCAGTACAGAAGTCATTTCGGCCGGACCGACGTATCCCACCTGCCGGCGCAGCACTTTGCCTTGCGGCGACAAATAAATAAGGGTGGGATAATACTGCACTCCGAAACTTTCCCGCAATTCCACTTGCTCGTTCCCATCAATGTAAACGCGAACAAAATCCTGGAGAGACTCCTGTACTTGCGGGTTGCTTAGAGTCCGGTTTTCAAGCATGCGACATGCTGGACAGGTTGGAGAACCGAAGTCTACGACGAGGGGGCGGCCTTCTTTCTGAGCCCGCGCCAATGCAGAACGATAGTCGGTGGACCACCCCGGAACACGACCATAGCTTAGGCCAATGCTGACAAATAGAATCCCACAAAGTCCGAGGATCACTTTGCCGGCGTTCTTAGTTCTGCCCATTACTTTCTCCATTTTCACAGGAGCTCGAGATTCTCCGCTTTTCATTTCACTACCTACCCTTCAACGTCAACTTCAATTCCAACGTTCCTCCCTCCACACGGGAGGACACTCACACAAGAGCAGCATCTGGCTTGGGCATCCTGCTTTAGATTTTTTGACACGCTGCACCACAAAAAGTTTCATCTCGCATAGCATCGGCAATTGACATCCGTTATCGCACATCGTTGAGCAGTGTCAACATTGTCGCGTGCTGGGCGCCGCAGGCAGAGCGATGAGAAAAAGGTAATGCCAGTCTCGTTTGGAATCAGTTGCTTTATTTGTTGTACAACTATGTGCAAAATAGCATGGGCCCATAGCTCAGCTGGTCAGAGCGGCCGGCTCATAACCGGTTGGTCCTAGGTTCGAATCCTAGTGGGCCCACTCTTCCACCCGTTCCGCATCCATTGTAGGGGCACGTTGCAATGTGCCCCATAACCGCCACCCGCGCACATTTCCCGTAGGGGCACGTAGCAACGTGCCCCTACAACCGCACCGCACGCACGGGGACGAATATATGCACACGGGGACGCCTGCGGTCCCAGGAAAACGGTGCCAGACACACAGGGCGCGCATTTCCCGTAGGGGCACGTTGCTACGTGCCCCAAACAGCACCCCGCGCCTGAGGTTTTCAATGTCCATCCGGTCGCCCAGATGTTACCTCACGACAAACGGCTGAGCGCCTCCTGGACAATCGACGCCAAAGGCAGCTTCTGGGGACATCGGCGTTGCGCCTCGCTGAGGTCAGCCGCGGCAAGCGCAGCAACGCATTCGCGCGGAATACGCTGAAATTGCTCGCGTGCCATCCCATAGTCGCCATAACTCACGCCATACATAAGCGTTCGAACAACGTCGGATACGGGAAGGTTTTCGCAGCCAGGCGCGGTTTCGCACCGAGCGGCACACCCTGCGCAATAAGAGGACCCCGTCGCAACCGCATAGTGCTGGAGAGCCCGCCAGTCCGCTGCGGTGAGCTTCGCCCCATCGAGGGCAGCTTTGACGTTCTCTTTTAGGATGGTAAGGTTCGGCATCTGGGAGCAGATCGCAGCTACTCGCTCGTCTTCCCAGACAGCCTTCAACTTGGCTTGACCGGGCGTGAAGCCCTTGGCGAGGAAATGTCCCGCGAGCTTCAATTCCTCCTCGGTATCTGTCCGCACAGGGCCACCACCCTGCGTCTTCATCGCCGTCAGCCCAATTCCCGCTCCCGCACACATGTCCACCGCTTTGCGCATACGGTCCGAGTGCATCAGCCGGAAATCGTACTTGAGCATAATGCCATCGATCCACCCCAGCTTTGCTGCCGCCTCCAGCAATTCCTCCATATTCTGGTGGGTACTGAAGCCAAAGTAGCGAATCTTTTTCTGCGCCTTGGCTTTTTCTGCCCATGCCTTGACCTCGTCCGTCAGTTCTGCGGGCGAACGCACACCATGAAGGAAATAGAGATCGATGTAGTCCGTCTTCATCCGTTGGAGAGAGCGTTCCAGAAGCTCCGTAATCCCTGTGGGATCCCGTCTATCGCTCTTTGTGACCAGAAACACTTGTTTGCGCGTCTCAGGCATTTTTTCGAAAAACATCCCGATCCCGATCTCGCTCTGGCCATTGCCGTAGCAGTCGGCAGTATCCCAGTACGTCACGCCCCAATCGAGTGCCTTCTTGAGCATGAGCTGATTATTGGGAATATCAAACATTCCGCCGAGCGAAAGAATCGACACGGCCTGTCCTGTTTTGCCGAATTTCCTCGTTGGAACTTTTGCGTCAGGAGGAATGTCGGGCTTGGCAGCCGCTGCGGACGCAGATGTCTCAGTCTGCGCTCCTAAGCTACGGACACCGAGCGCCATTCCTGCGCCAGCAACCAACGCGAGAAAGCGTCGTCTATCTATCCCCTTGTCGTGTTTCATGGTTCTCCATCCTTTCTTAAACGAGGCTTTTAGCGTACCCCGCGGCGCGTTTGCAAGGAATTCAAAAGAGGAAAATTACGTGGCGCAGAAAAATTACGCGAACATCGCCCAGACGCACCCCTCCCGGCATTTTTCCCTCGGGATCCACATACCCGCAGGACCCTCGCAGCTTTGCCATGAAAAGTTCTCCCGCGCTCTCTCCCCCAAGCGCACTCGTGCGCCCACGATACCGCCGAGATTCGTTCTCCCCACGAACAATACGCCGTTGTGTGGGAATCAAAACAAACCAGAAACCGTCAAACCACGCCCATAGGAACGAACAGCGCGCTTCGCGGACTCAGCCTCGTTTGCCCGCCAATTTGAGGCTACTGGAAGGATTCCTCGATTCGTTCTCCGCCCCCACACGAATCGCCCGCAACCCACTCACTGGGCACTCGTGTTCGCATGTTCCACAACCAATGCAAAGCTCGGGGTCGACGTGAGGAAGTTGGAGGTGAACGAGAATAGCTACCCGCGTTCCAGCAGCAATAGTTTCGGTTTTCGAGGCGTCTTCGACGACGATGGTATCGGCAGTATTCGAGGCAATCCGCGCGCGTTTATCGAGAGCACTGACTGGTGCCACGTAATAATCGCCCGTTGCGTAAGCCAATGGAACGAGGCGAGTGCCCTTCAGCCGCAGCGTAGCACCTTCTTTCTCCGAAACATCCAGGATGCCTTTGTGAATCACCCTGTACTCGTGGCGAACGTAGATCGCCTTCGGAGCCGTCGGGCAGACCTCCTCGCAGACGATGCACGGCGTATCCATTGCCCACGGCAAACATCGACCGCGATCGACAAAGGCTGTCCCAATACGAATTGGGCCACGCGTGCTGAATCGTCCCACGCCGCGTCTTTCTTCCAGCGTGAGCGGCCGAATAGCTGCTGTCGGACACACATGGCCACACGCCACGCAATTGACAAGGCAACCGCTCGTGCCGATGCGGAAATTCATCACGGGCGTCCACATCGCCTCAATCCCCTTGTCGAGCCCAGCCGGAACAATGACATTTGCCGGGCAAATCCGCATACACTGACCGCACTTGATGCAGCGTTCTAGAAATTCCTCCTCGCTGAGGCTTCCTGGGGGCCGCACAAGCCCAGGATGGCGGTTCGAACCGATGACTCCATTCAGGCGAAGCAACGGAACAGCTAAAATGCTTGCACCCAATGCCGCCAGCACGCCACGTCTTCCCATCTCGGGCGGAAGCTTGATCTCGCCTGCTTCCGATTCACGAATCCGATAGGTAAGGAACTTTTTCGAGCAGGCGTCGTCGAGGCAATTGAAGCACGCCAGGCACTCGCTGATTCGAATTTGCCCAGCAGGATCGCACGCCCCCTCACAAGCAGTTTCGCACAGCGTGCAGCCCGAGCACCGCGGCGCCGTCTTCGCGATCCTCCAGAGCGAAAAACGCGCAAACAAACCAAGGAGGGCTCCAAGCGGACAGAGAAATCGGCAGTAAAATCGTGGAATGTAAAAGTTAGCGAGCAACGCCGAAAGAAACAGAAAGCCGATCACCAACGCACCATCATAGTAACGTTGCGCCACACTCAAAGGCCGCCCCACAAGCCATTCTCCGGCCGGCAGCAAGGCAAGGTTAATCGAGCGGTGAACGAACGGGATCGGGTCGAGAAAACCCGTTAGCAGACTTCGGTCACTGCCAAAAGGCCATGCCGCTACTCCTAAAAAGAAGAGAAGAATGAAATACTTCGTGACCTGAGCAGGGCGATATCTGTTCGCATCAACGCGTTGGCGATGCTTTCGGCCAAGCTGCCCCAGCCAGCCAAAGAACTGGTGAAGAGTTCCAAAAGGACACACCCACCCGCAAAAAATGCGACCAAACAAAAGCGTGACGATGATCGTGACGAGAGACCATGCGAGCCCCGCATAAAGCGTTTTTGTCGTGAGCATAGTTGCGATAGCGACGAGAGGATCGAGCTCAAGGATCAAATTCACAGGCCAGCCTCGCAGCTGCCACCACTCCTCGCCCAATGTCATCACAACACAAAACCACACACAGAGCAGAAGAAAGAACACCTGACAAATACGCCTAACGATGACGATTCTCATGCTGATGCAACCTCCAGGCGTTTCGGACCGAGACTTTCAAAATTCGTTGTGCCGCACCCTGCTTTTTCTCCCATGGAAAGATACGGGAGATCCTCCACGCGGCGCCCGAGAAGAGTAGCGCCGAACGAATCCGCAGCAACCATGTCGGTGCTCACAATAAGTGTGTGTGCTGGAACAAGATCGGAGAGCGACCCTCCCGTGGGACCGTTCGTCATCATGACCACTGTTCCGTCAAGCACGACAAGGGTCGGGCGCACCATACACGCGAGTTCGGTGATGATGGTGTTGATGTCCTGATGAAAAATATTTCGCCGCCCGCCCAGAAGACCGTACCAGTTTTTCATCGTCATGGACGCCCCGCTGCGGTTGTGATGTTTTACAGGGGCAAGTCCTATGACCTTTGTGGCGCGAGCAAGAGGCTCATAAAAGAGAGGCCAGTGGCGAATGAGCACGCCATTCTCAAGCGTAAAGGGAACGAAGGAACGCGAAGTGGGCATGATGACGCGAGCGCCCGCCTTTTCGGCAGCGGCACCGATCCCTGTGAGGCGAAAGCACGTTTGGGCATCATTGATAGGGTTGTCTGCCACGAAAACTTCTGAGGCACCCGCGGCAAGGCAGAGTTTTACCATTGCCTCGACAAGGTCCGGATGCGTGGTGGCACCGAGGTCGGGCGGCGTCGCAAACGCTGCGTTCACCTTCAGCAGCACTCTGTCGCCCTTTTTGACAAATCGGCTTATTCCGCCGAGTGCTTCCACGGCAGCGTCAAGCGTCTTGTGCCTGTTGTCTCCCTTGACGATTGCCATTGAGGCACCCTCACGCGCGAGAGACCAATCAGGCAGCTTCTCGAGCTGTTGGCGCGCGCGACTCAGCGACTGCGGACCGCGCGGATCGTACAACCACCGATACGCCAGACACGCCCCCAGAGCCAACCCACCCGTCTGGACAGCTCTCAAAAGAAATCTTCGGCGCTCCTTCGAATAGCTCTCACCTGCGTTATCCGCCTTGTCGCTCACGTCATCCTTGCCTCATGTGCTTTTGGACCGCCACGCCATTCCTCTTAAAACTTTCCAACGAGAGTGAAGCTCTCAGGACATCGCCCCTACCGCTTTTCTCCTTTCTCACCTGCATCATGAGAGCTCCTCGAATCAAAGGGAAGAGGTCTGGACAAGCTCCTCTCGCATCGACCTTCTCCACTTCCCGTTTTTCTGCCGCTTATCGCAGCACCTACGGCTCAAAAGAAATGTAGGCTATCTCGGTCATAAACCTCAAAGCTGGATTATTTGCCGTCACAACCATTTTGTAGTTCCCCGGAGAGAGTTTCACCGTCGCTGTTTCTTCCTTCACGCGCCTCGGAACAACAGGGATAGTTACCTGGGCGAGTGGCTGGGTCTCGCTCGCACTTCCCTCGGGGAAAAGCTTTATGGTAATTTCCGGCTGTGACTCTTGCTCGAAGGGATTCGTCCCTCCGCCTTTTACAACGATACGGTTTACCGGTGTCGAAAGTCTCACTTTTGTCGTCCCCACCCAATAATTCTTCACAGCTAGGCTCCCGTTCTTGGTCAAGAAAGCCGCGTTAGAGCTGTTGTCGGA
>Ga0078972_1006745_pt1 | contig 26694 bp, 12 predicted proteins | sample YelNatPaOPGAMG01_FD_67568 | JGI IMG/M metagenome (GOLD analysis project Ga0078972, IMG submission 67568) | Hot spring thermophilic microbial communities from Obsidian Pool, Yellowstone National Park, USA - OP-RAMG-01 (SPADES assembly) (version 2) | ecosystem: Environmental > Aquatic > Thermal...
CCCCTCACTACGAATATGCTCAAGGTTCTCAAACGAAAACAATCCCCTGTCGGCAATAAAAATAAACCTCCGTATTGAAAACTTACCACGCACCTTCTCTATTATGTCCTTAAGAGTTTTGGCTTCAGAACTGAAGCTTTTTATGTTGGGAAGGAATATCTTGCAGAGCCGCTTTTATCTCCAGCGTCTCCAGCATCCTGTCTAAAACAAGCAATGGCCCAAGGATATATGTATCAGATATGTCTATTTCCTTCGATAGATTCAAAATGTCAACCGTCTCAAGGTGCTTGCTTATTGCTTCGTATAGTTTCTCAAGTTTGTTTTCTTCCACTCTGCCCCAACGACATCAATGTTCGTTGTTTTACCTTACCATTTTCCCTGTAGGCCTCGACTAGGTGGTAATATGAATGGAATGACAATCACGATTTCATGCGGGTTTCAGAGACATCGATCTCATTTTACTGTCAAACTCGGGAATTAAATGTATTCGCTTGATCGATTGTGGACACATATTCAGCAGGACACTACCTGGCTAACATATCAGTGTCTGGTTTAGGATGGAAAACCGAAATTATTACGTCGACTGAAAGAATGGAAGTAGTCGAAATGTTGTAATAAGTGTTTCACGAAAATACTAATCAAATCGCTTTTGAGATATTACCAGCCAGCAATACGATAGAACCGCGCAGTTGAGCTAGCGTCGGTTGTATCTGTAAAGGCTGAAATGCCTTCATTCAAATAGCATGTAAATAACGGGGACCAGGAAAGCAAATTTGTAGAGACCTCGATGGAAATCGGAATACCGACGGTGCCTGTTACTATGAAGTAGAAATTTGTTTTTGAAAAAAATAAACCACTAAATTGCGGGTTCCAAAGCAAAGCGGGCCTGTTAATGAGAGTGTCCTTCCATCCTTCTGTTCCAGGTAGATAAAAAAATTTTGCAGGGGTATTATTAAATGCCCTTTCTGCGATAGATGGGGCATTACCCTTAAAATAAACATGCTGTAATTTCTCGCAATCAAGGAAAGCCAGGTCATGTATTCTGGTAACACTTTTTCCGATGACTATATTAGATAAATTAGAACAATTTGAAAACGCCCTGAAACTAATATCGGTAACGCTATCAGGTATGTTGAGAGTGGACAAGCTAGAAAGGTTACCGAATGTAAAAAGATTAATAAAAGTTATGTTGTTGCCAATAATTAAGTTTGTTGCACTAAAGCAGTCATTAAAGGCATTCGCTCCTAGTGTGATCACGCTATCAGGTATAATGATATTTTGCAAGCTGGCGCAGCCTGAAAACGCACGATCACTTATTGTAGTCACATTTTTACCAATGATTAAATTGGTTACGCCAGAGCACGATTGGAACGCACCGTTTCCTATTGTGATAACGCTGTCAGGGATAATGATATTGGGCAAGCTTATGCACCAGTGAAAAGCCTTGTCGCCGATTGTAATTACGCTGTTTCCGATCACTAAGTTAGTTAAGTTAAAACAATTTTCGAATGCATTAGATCCGATCGTTGTTACTTTGTTGGGGATAATGGTATTGCCCAGATTGGTGCAGTAAAAGAATGCTTTGTTGCCAATTGTAGTTACGCTGTTTCCAAGTATTAAATTTGTTAAGTTTATGCAATTTTCGAACGCAGAGTCGCCTACTATAGCTACATTATTTCCAATTAGAGCACTTGTCAGTCCATAGCAACAACAAAATGCACTTTGTCCAATATTAGTCACGCTGTCAGGGATTATAACTCTGGACAAATTGCCGCAGTTGTAGAAGGCATAGTCACATATTGTTGTTACGTTTTTCCCAATTACAGCATTAGTTAAACTGTAGCAATTTGAGAAAGACCATTTGCCTACTGTAACTACATTGTCAGGGATTATCACGCTTGTCAGGTTTGTACAGTCACTGAATGCTGATTCGCCTATTGTAATTACGCTGTCAGGAATAATGATGTTTGTAAGTCCGTAACAATTATTGAAAGCCCCTTCGCCTATAGTAGTTACATTTGTACCGATCAATATATTAGTTAGGCCAAAATGCCATGCAAAGGCTTCGGTGCCTATGGTATTTACAGTATTGGGGATAATGTATTCGCAGCTTTTTCCGATTGGAAATGCTATTAGTTTTGTTTGACTTTTGTCAAATAGCACGCCGTCCATAGTGCTAAGATTCGGGTTGCCTTCTTCGACAATGAATTCTTTCAGGCCGCTACAAAAACAAAAAGCTCCTCCAGCTATATTTGTCATGCTTCGGGGGATAGTGATGCTGATAAGGTTTTTGCAACCGTAAAATACCCTTGAGCCTATTGTGGTTACATTTTTTCCAATCACAACATTGGTCAGACCATTGCACCATGAGAACGCTAAATTGCCAATTTTGGTTACGCTTTCCGGGATGACGATGCTTGATAATCTGGTGCAACAGAAAAACGCAAAGTTTCCTATTGAAGTAACAGGATAGCCACCAAGCATATTGGTGATAACAAGATCACCTGAGTAGCTTGTATCAAAGCTAGTAATAATGGCTTGCCCGTTTGTTACAATGAAAGAGTACGGGCCCTCTTGATAGGCAGCATGCGTTAATAGAGGCTCAGTCAGAATAATTAAATAAATCCAGAAATAAATGATTTTTTTCATATTCACTCGATATGTTAAAGTTTGCACTGTTTCATCTGCTAATTGAAAGCTGCAAAAAACATCAAACATATCAACTTTCTATGCTATTGCTGTATTATTAGCAGCTTAAGTACTTTTGATTTAATGTTATCGTGTTGTATTACATATTGCAACTATAAATATATAGCCTTTTATTTTGTTAAAAGATTATTACCTGCTTTAATTCGATAAAAGCTCAAATCATAATACGTATACATACGTATTATTTTTTTCAAATTAAAAATGTATAATCCAATGGACATATTTGCCTCATGGTAAAAATACGGAAATTAGCGGAAGGTGGCATGATAATCTTAAAATAAGTTAGGAAACAGGGCATAAGTTTAAAATAAAGTTTTCTCGATTCATCAAAACGATTTGACTTTTGAAATTATATTTTATTGGCGACACCACAAAAAAATGCATAGGTATGCATAGTTATACATGATCGGCAAAGGCTTTAATAGCAATTGACTGATAGACTGGAGGAATCCGCAGATAGTCAGGGTATATTGATTTCAATTTATATGGTTCGCGTGCCAGGAGCGTGAAATGGAGCAACCTACAGGAAAGACATGCTCTTTGAATTATAAAAAGCCATCGATTCAGTTCTTAAGTTGTTAAGAGTTTAATTCATGAATTATGATAATCACGAAGCTCTAATTTTCGCAAAAATTTTTGATTCGAAAATATTACTCAAGCGAAGTACTCGGATAAGATTGCCTGAAGGAATTTGCTCAAGAAAGAGTATTTCAACGGCTTTAATCATTTTGGTAAATTATTTGAAGCTGTTAAATATCGTGTTCTTTGAGGTGTATTTACGTTTGGAGTGGTGGTGTAAAAGTCCTAATAATTTAATATTTTTAGGGCCACATTTACCATATTACTTCGCGCAGTTGAAGAAAAGAAATGCCAGACTTTCTTTTGGGGTTAAAACATAGAAACACTTAGACTATTGGTCGTTAGCAGAATATGGAAGGTTTTTAATTTTAGTTCAAGGTATATTCTAGTTCAGGCTGTACTTAATAACAGTCTTAGATTTTATTTTTACGTTTTGAATGCTGATTTTTGACACAAAAGACGCAAATAAAGATTCAACAAAAGATTCGAAATATTATATGTTTTTAATCGTTCCGACGGTAAGGAATTTGGGGTGGATCACGGAAAGAAACTTCGAATATCTTTTATTTAAATGAGTAATTGACGCGGCTTGACATATCTAATTTAGGCAAAGAATTTATTTATCTTCAATATTTGCTCGTTTCATATGGACGAGGATTAAGCTTAGGTCAGCTGGTGAGATGCCAGAGATACGGCTAGCCTGTCCAATAGTCTTGGGTCTAATTTTGAGTAATTTCTGTCGCGACTCAGTTTTTAGTCCGGGGATTTTGGAATAATCGAGGTAATCTGGAATTTTTTTCATTTCAAGTTCTTGGAACTTTTTGACCTCTTCAATTTGTCTTTGGATATAACCTTCGTATTTAATTTCAATTTCAATTTCTTCGATTACTTCATCGGGAAGGTTATGGTCAGACTGGGGAAGGTCTTTGTATTTAATTTCTGGTCGTTTCAGGATCTGTGCTAATGATGTAGAGCCAGAGAAGGTAGAATACAGTCGGTTAATTTCTTCCTGAATTAATTTCTTTTTTAGTTTTACACGTTCGAATCTGGATTGTGGCAATAAGCCGAGCTGGTATCCTAAGTGTGACAGTCTAAGGTCTGCATTATCCTGTCTAAGCAAGAGACGGAACTCAGCTCTTGAAGTGAACATCCGATATGGTTCATTAGTACCTTTTGTAACCAGGTCATCGATTAACACACCTATATATGCTTCATTTCTTCCTAATACGATTGGCTCGAGGCCTTTTACTCTTCTTGCTGCATTGATACCTGCGATAATGCCTTGGGCTGCGGCTTCTTCATATCCGGACGTGCCGTTAATTTGGCCTGCCAAGAATAGATTTTTATATTTTTTAGTTTCGAGTGTAGGTGACAATTGAGTTGGGTAGACAAAATCATATTCAATGGCATAGGCCGGTCGCATAATATCGACTGCCTCGCAACCATTGATTGTATGGATTAATTTCAATTGAACTTCAAACGGCAGGGAGGTTGAGAAGCCGTTGACATAAAACTCTTCGGTATTAATTCCTTCGGGCTCTAAAAAAATCTGATGTTTTTCTCGATTGGAAAACTTTACGATTTTATCTTCAATCGACGGGCAATATCTTACCCCTGTACCTTTTATTATGCCGCTATATAATGGAGATTTATCTAAGTTTGCTTTTATTAATTCTGCTGTTTGAGGAGTTGTAAATGTGATATAACATGGCGACTGTCCCCCTGCTCGCTCCAGGATTGATCCCTTTGGATAATTTACACCAGATTTAGAAAAGAATTGTTCCACGTGGAACAATTCTTCTTTCCAGAAGCTAAACCAGGGGACTGGTTCGTCTCCGGGCTGTGGAATCATTTTTGAGAAGTTTATGCCTTTTCGGTTTATTCTAGGAGGCGTGCCAGTTTTGAGTCGACCTAGTTCGAGTCCGAGTTGTCTCAGTGAATCTGACAGGTGGGTCGATGCTGGTTCGCCAGCGCGACCAGATGGGAATCTTTCTAATCCGATGTGGATGAGTCCATTAAGGAATGTGCCAGTTGTTAGGACTACAGTTTTACCAAGGTATTGGACATTGAGAGAGGTTTCTATACCGATTATTTCGCCGTTATTTTCCAGGACTCTAGTGGCCATGCCCTGTTTAAGGTCTAGCAATTCCTGTTTTTCGCACACATGTTTCATGAAGAACTGATAAGCCTTTTTATCGCATTGAGCTCTGGGTGATCGTACGGAAGGACCCTTTCGGGTATTGAGCATACGGAATTGGAGTCCGCACATATCTGTTGTTATACCCATTTGTCCGCCAAGAGCATCAATTTCTCTTACCAGGGTCCCCTTTGCCAGACCACCTATAGCAGGATTGCAAGACATTTGGCAGATAGTGTCCAGGTTAATAGAAAGGAGCAGCGTTTGACAGCCCATCCTGGCGGCGGCTAATGCTGCCTCGACTCCAGCGTGTCCACCGCCTACAACAATCACATCATATTTTTTGGGAAAGACAAACATAAGGTTATAGTGTCAGACTGAAACGTGCATCGAATGGTGTTTTTCCCGGAGACTTTTTAATGTTTCTATATGGGTTTGCCGATAAATGGTTACAAATCTTGAATACAATTTCTATATGGTTTGGTTTATTCAGGAGATGTGCAATTTCTTCGGCAGTAAGTGGTGTCTTATTTTTTGTTTCCAGTAACTTTAGAATGTCTCTTTGGAGATTGATTATATCATCTGCACCTTTTTTACCGGCTGCTACTCCAGGTTGATGATAAGCATTGATGTTTATCAGGGAGGCGTAAAATCCGACGGCGCGTTCGAATAAGGCTATAAGCACACCGATTGAGAATGGGGAAACTTGTTTAAGTGTAATAGTTAAAGAAAGTCTATCTTTTTCAAAAAGTGCATTTCTAGTTCCTAACAAAAAGCCAAAAAGATAATCTCCACTTGTTACCTGATTATCAACATTGATAGATGGCCCATCACGATCGAGTAAAACTTCGATAAAAGTAACAAAGAAATTATTTGGCCCGTCTCTAAGTTGTTGCACGAATGCATGTTGATCTGTTGACCCTTTATTGCCGTAAACAACCAAGCCTTGATGGACGACGTTACCGTTTTTATCAGTTTCTTTTCCTAAGGATTCCATAACGAGTTGCTGGAGGTATCTAGAGAACAATTCGAGTCGGTCTTTATAAGGAAGGACGACCATATCTTTTTCGCCTTTACCGTTACCTGCGAAGAACCATGCGAGTGCCAGGAGTGCAGATGGGTTATCGTTAACGTTAAAGTCCCGCGATATCCTGTCACAATGCCTGGCACCATCGAGGACTTGATCGATATCAATGCCTTGTAACGCTGCCGGCAAAAGACCAACTGCAGAGGTTTCGCTGGTCCTACCCCCAACCCATTCCCACATTGGAAATCGTTTTAGCCAGCGTTCTTTCTCAGCTAATTGATCCAGTTTACTTCCACGCTCCGTAATAGCTACCGCATGTTGGGAAAAGTCTAAATTGGCATTTTTATAAGCGTGTTTGATTTCTAGCATCCCGTTTCTTGTTTCGACAGTCGAGCCTGATTTTGAAATCACAATCACCAGAGTTTCTCCTAATCTGCTTGCCAACCTTGACATTACACGATCCATTCCATCTGGATCGGTATTATCAAAGAAGAAGACCGACATTTTATCTGATGATGGATTGCCTAAGGCATTTGCAACGAATTGAGGTCCCAAAGCAGAGCCACCTATGCCGATAACCAGGAGATTTTTAAAGACACCGGTTTGTCCCCGAATTTTTCCCGAATGTACTTCCCGTGAGAACTCCTTGATATCGTTAATCGTATTTATAATATCATTTTTAATCTCTTCTGTCGGAGCTAATTCTGGAGCTCGCAACCAATAATGACCTACCATTCTATGCTCATCTGGGTTAGCAATCGCTCCAGATTCAAGTTCTTGCATCTCCTTAAATGCTTTCTGAAATTTAGGCAGCATTTTTTCCAGATAATCCTCTGGAAAATTCATTCGACTAAGATCAATCGCCAGACCGATCTCAGGATATTCACGGTACCATTTCATGAACTTGTCCCACATATTTAAATTTTCAACATTCATAGTTAGTTAAAATACTGCTTATTTCTCATTATTAAACAAAAAAAATTTTTATGGCTTTATTAACACAAAAACTTTTTGCTCCAATAATATTGCGTAGCTAGCGTGCTTCTTGAGTTTTAAATATCAGGCTTTGGGGTTTTTCTTTAATGAAACTTTTCATTTAGATCACCGTATCAAATTTAAATATTATAAGAATGAGGACCTGATATGAAAGTTAAAATATAAGTATTTCTAAATACAATCCATTTTGTATAAAGGTACATATGTAATGAATAAATGTTACAACATAATTATAATATTGATTATACTTGACATATTACATAATAAGAAAGTATGGATTATAACATATCGATATAACAAAGAATACACTATAAAATAGGTTATGAGTTACAATTTTACTAGTTTAACCAAGGAGCTTATAATCAATAAAAATATTATTACAGTATTATGTATAGCAATAATATTTGTTGTACTGTTAGAGGTAACGCATGCAGAATATTATTTAAGGGATGGGTTTGATTATGCTGATGGCAGTTTAGTTACGGTTTCAGGTGGTTTATGGAAAACCCACAGTGGCACGACGGGTGAAATTCAGGTAACTCAATCGCGCATTTATTTAGACCAGGCAAAGTCCGAAGATGTGAATAGGTTATTAGAGTCGGTAATAAAGACCGACAAGATTGTTTATGCATCAATGAATGTGGAGTTTAGTGTTTTACCGAAGGGGAAGGATGGTTCATTTTTCGCGCATTTCAAAGACAAAGGTAGTAATTTTAGAGGGCGTGTTTTTGCATGTACAAATGGTGTGCCAAATGGAAAAATAAAGTTAGGTGTATCATCAGGGACGTCTACTGCGAGCGTTTTCCATTCTAAGTTAATATCGCTTAATGAGAAGCATCAAATAGTAATTAAGTATAACAGTCAGAATTGTGAAACCAGGTTATGGATAGATCCAGTGGATGAATCAGATGAATTTATTAGCAGTGAAGATATTGCTAGTGCTGTGGATATATACAGTTTTGCGTTTCGTCAGAATAGTGGGATAGGGGGGCTATATATTGATGATTTAATAGTTGCAGGAACATTTGAGGAGGTTGTGCATGTTCAAGGGACTGAAAGCCCTCCAGTTTTCGTTTTGGAGCCGCAGGACTGTGAAGTTTTTGAGGGTATGCAGATAAAATTGAGTGCATTGGTCTCAGGCGCTCAACCTTTATATTATAATTGGTATTCTGAGACTGGGCTTGTGGCTGCGGCTACTGATATATTGAAGTATGAAAAAGCAAGCAGAGATTTAACCGGTAATTATTATCTTATTGTATCGAATTATTATGGTGCAATAACGAGCAGGGTTGTATCTGTAAAGGTAAATATTCCTACCGTTACTGAGATATCTCAATTACGTTCGATGTTGGACAAGACGAATTATGTACCTACTGATACATCAACAGAGTTCTTTGTAGAGGGGATTATAATTTTTAAGATAGACGATCCAGAAGACAAAGCAGTTTTCTTTTTTGTTCAGGATGATACAGGTGGCATTGCTGTGAAATATGGTTCAAATGTAGATGATTACCGACCTGTGGAAGGTGATTTAGTTCGGATTAAGGGTTATCTGGGGCATAGTAATGGGTTATTAAGTTTATCGCCGGATCCAAAAAACTATAACGAAGCTGTTTTTGTGATATCGGGCTCTCACTCTTTACCAGAGTGCAGATTATTTAATTTTTTATGGAAGAACGATGTAGATAGGATGGAATCAATAGAAGGTAGTCTGGTAAAGTTTCAGAACGTTTTCATAGATCAGACTTCTGGTGTGTTTGAATCCAATAAGAACATTAAGCTAACGGATTTTAGTGGGAATACATTTTCGATGAAGGTGACATCTGGGGCAGAATTGGTTGGTATGGCAATACCGTCAGGCCCGGTTAATATTATTGGCGTACTGGCACAGAATGATTCAAGTAATCCTCGTACTTCTGGTTATGAACTTTGGGTATCGAAGATTTCAGCTATAACACCCGGGGTTTATCCTCCTACAATAGTTTTTACTAATTATCTTCATGATTTGGTATTAGCCGGGGATTTACAGACTAACGTTTATGAGGAGCTTGTTTTACGACCTGGTGAGGCACTGGAGATAATAGTCAAGGTTCAGGACCCGGAGCAGAGGTCGGTTAATTTAGCTGCGGACCTTGAAAATAGAGAGAATCAACAATGGAATTTTCAAAAGATTTCGGACAGTGAATGGTTGGCGATTTACTATTTCAGGGCGGGTCAAGACCATGAAGGTAGGCGATTGAATCTTAAGCTTTATGCAGATAATGGCTATGCTATTTCTGAGAAGTCGTGGTCTATCTATGTCCCTACCAAATTGGAGCAAAGCATTATTATTAATGAATTTTTAGCGAATCCTACATCTAATTCGTCAGCGGTTCACTACAATCCTCTTCACAGGAAGACGCCTTCGTCTAATCCGTCGGTTGATGATGAATTTATTGAAATAGTAAATTCTGGGAATTCACCTGTTGACTTATTAAACTGGACTGTATCAGATGCTCAACAGGTACGATTCAGGTTTGAACCAAGCTTTATATTGCAACCGAGGCATGCTGTTGTTCTGATTGGTGGTTATAACTCAAACACTATTCCCGATCTGACTGTTCCGTTTTTTGCTGCCAATGTAGGGTCTGGTGGTTTGTCATTAAATAATACTGGGACTGAAATCATTCATTTGAGAAACGGCAATGGTGATTTAGTTATGAGGGTTGTTTATAGCGATAAGTTATTATCATCTAATAGTTCTTTAACGCGGGTCCCTGATTTAACCGGGGCTTTTTCTAATCATTTGCAATGCACCGGGATTGCTGTGTCTCCGGGTCTTGACTCAACCGGTAATGAATTTTATCGGGAATCAGATACAGATCCTGATCAGATAATAAATCTGCGTGTTTGTTTAGACAGTGATGGGGTCAAGATAACCTGGGACTGTCTGCCTGGTTGTGAATATTCGGTTTTGACTAGTGATTCATTGGACGGTGAATTTAAGGTTCTTGAATCTGGACTAAAGTTTTCCGGTTCACAGGCCATATTTTGTGACTGGCAGATTGAAGATCGAATGAAGTTTTACAAGGTAACCAGTCCATAAAATTTTTTCTGGCATGCCGATAATTTGGAGTTCGGATAAGTAGGCCGGGTTTTTTCTTGACGATTCCATTCAGAAATGAGCTAAAACATTATAAAATCAATGATTATTGAATAATCGGATTCATTTCACAGGTTAATTCGTCCTGGATTCAAATTAAACCACTAAAAGCGAGTAATTTACGAATGAGTTTTTAATAATGGAGATGGTATCCATTGATAATCTTCTATTTAGTACTGCACAGGATAAGTTTAAACACGAAGCTTTTTCAATAGACTCTAAATAAGATCGAAGCAGGTTAATTTTTTCTTTGTTCCTTATGGCCATAAACAATTTTGTGAGTCCTGGAAGGAGTCGATGTAAGATTTGTCATCGGTGAAATCGGGGGTTTAATGTCTAAAGCGCACGATATGTGTAAGTCCAACATTGCAATCGGTGGTAAAATCTTATTAATATTGATGGCTTAAATTACGATGCAATCGGCCGTGCCATCAATGACTTGATAGTAAAAGTGATATGGACTTTATCGATATATCTGTTTGGGGATTTGGTTAAGCAACAAACACAGGGATTGATGTTCTGCATTTTTATATCTTACTTGAAAATGTGGAGAGACCTGCGGTAAGATGGACCTATGATAAATAAATGGAATCGGTTCTGGTTTGGTTTTTTCATGATTTTTGAACTTTTGTTGGTGTGTTTGATATTTGTGGGGTGCGCATCTGTAAGGGCTCCAGCGTTTCGGCCTGAGAAAATTCATGGAGAACCCGTTAAAATAGCATGCATAGGAGACAGTATAACATATGGAGCTGGCATTCAAGGTCGGGAGACGAATTCATATCCAGCGGTACTGGGTCGGTTATTAGGATCAAAATTTCAGGTTATGAACTTTGGGGTTAGCGGAGCTACTTTGCTTAAGAAAGGTGATTTACCATATTGGAACACGGCAGAATTTAGGGAAGCGACACAATTTCAGCCTAAGGCAGTTATAATAAAGCTAGGTACTAATGATTCAAAACCACAGAACTGGAGATATAGTGGAGAATTTGCGTTAGATCTTGAAGATATGATAGAACATTTTCGGCGGTTACCGTCAAAGCCGATGGTTTGGCTTTGCTTACCTGTGCCTGCATATGAAGATAGGTGGGGAATTTCGGAAAAGATAATTTCGGAAGAAATAATTCCAATAATTTTAGAGGTTGCGCAGAAGAAGAAATGTCCAGTAATAGATCTATATTCTGCATTAAGCAATAGGCCCGATTTATTTCCGGACAAGATACATCCAAATGCTCAGGGAGCGGAGTTGATAGCAAAGACTATTAAGTCAGCTCTTCTAGGGGAGTAATAGATTAAAAGAGCCGCAAATCTCTATAAAAGATGCAAACGAGACGTCGTGTTTTCAAAATAGCGATGTTAAGTCATGAACCGTTTTTTCCGCCGTCGGGAGGCGGCTCAACTGAAGCAATATATTTAGCGCGGGAGTTTGAAGCCAGAGGTCATATTCTTGATGTATTTTGTCCGGAAATCCCAGATCGCCATCGGATTGAAAGCGAGTTCAATATACGAATAGTGCCATTTAAAAAATGGCAAATGAGCAGGACTGCCAGGCTTAGGAATTTAAAGTACGTCGTTTATCCGTTTTTCCTTTCGAATCAGGTTTTACAGGAGTTTACCGCGAAGCGGTATGACGTCATACTTTCGATGCATACCATATCTGCCATTGCAGCCGGTATTGTTAGAAGGAAAATTGGGGTAGTGACTATAATGAACTTTCTTGATCTATTGTTTGGGTTTACAGAGGTATGGAAGCCTAAATATTTATACAAACTAATAGCGCCAGGATTGGTGAAATTTGAATTAAACATACCGGTAAGAGCTGGGGCAGAATATGTTTTTACTGTATCAGATGTATTGAAAGAAAAATTTGTCCAGGCTGGATTTTCATCTGAAAGAATAAGTTCAATATATTTTGGATTTGATTCTGAACTTTTCAAGCCGTTGGGTTTTGCTACCAGGCCAGGGCAGGAAAGACCTGTGATTGTTATGCATGGGTCTTTTGATGAACATCATCTAGGAAGTATAGCTTTTGAATGTATAACTACTTTAGCAAAAAGGAATCCGCAGTTTACGTTTCGGTTTATTGGGCCTTGTACAAAGGCACTACAGCGGCTTTTATTGAAGACTCGTGCGACGGTACCGAATATCCAGATTGAGACGACAGGTTTTGTACCGTATCAGAAAGTAGCCGAGATATTAAAAGATGCTACTGTAGGAATCGTTCCATATGAGGAATCATCAGGCGCACATTGTGCTTTTGTGGCTAAGATTGTTGAATATGCTGGTATGGCTTTGCCGGTGGCTTCGACACCCCTGGCTGGAATTAAGCGTTGGTTTAACAATTGTCCTACGGTAAAGTTTGCGGACTCTTTCAATGGGAAGGCATTAGCGGATTGTGTTTTAGAGCTTTTAAGAATGCCCAGGGATAAAGTGATTCAGGAAAGCATGAGTTTGGCTATTCGAGTTAAAGAAAAATTAGATTGGCGCGTCATTAGCAGAAATGCTGTTGATCTGGTTGAAAATTGTGTTGCCAAACTGAAATTATAAGGGCGGAACTGCGATTTAAAATCAGACTGAGCAAGAACTTATTAATAATCATACGATCTGGCGTGATTTTGAGGAATCGTTTTAAAGAACAACGATTTTTTAAGGAAAGCAAAACAATTAAGCCCTGGTGTCGAAAAATGTTTAGCAAAAGATTAAAGCTTATCGAGATTAAAAAATATTGGTTAGGATTTAAAATCCGAGAATTTAATTATTAATGCAGGAATCAATATTTGCAACATTATGATTGATGCTGAGGGATGGAGTTACACGGTAAGCTACAACAAATGGCCGGAGCCATTATTTAGGGGCTCGTTATGGTTATATTGCCTGTGACGGGGCACAGGATGATGCGACTTTAGTAGCACAGAGGCACATCAAGGGCGAGAAGGAACATTTATTCAGCGAAGTGTTGAGTGGTTTGGATCTGCATCGGCCGGCATGTTCATCGCTTATGGCCAATCAGGTTTTGATAGCTGCAATAGCGTACAATTTGATGACGGCGATTAAGTTATTGGATTTGGGCGATGAATGTCAGGTTTGGCAGTTAAAGACTTTGATAAAGCAACTGATGTATTTGCCGGGTCGGTTATATTAGCGTTCGCGGCAATGGGTAGCGCGGGTGATGGTCTCTGGGGATTGGTTAGGCTGGTGGCAACGTTGGGTTAATCGGGTTTGGCCTGAGTATGTACCTTGGGCGGCCTCGGGTGACAGTGCCAGCAGGTTAAGGGCTGGGAGGTAAAAAAAGGTTAAGCTGAGTTACTGGGGAACCCCGGATGGGCGGAGCATTGTTGATTTAGTGCAGAAAATCCTTCAAAAAGTGAGGAAGATTGCTTTTAGGTTGTTAGAAGGTTCAAAAAAACTGCAAAAATTTACCCTAAGATACCGATTTTCAAAGATTTGACCTTTCGAACCCCATTCGAATTATTGAATTTTTGTCAAGATGTATTCGATCGTAATGATTGGCGATAATTTGAGCCGTTTATATTGTTGACAATTTTCCTGGTAATAGTAGTTTAATAATTGGGCAGAGCGCCTAAGATTTGATTCGGGCTAGCGTACGTTTCTTCTGAGGGGTCCCCCACCCCCACCTCCTTGGCGTACGCTGCCCGAATCACGGTTTAAAAAATTAGTAGTTGACTGAAATACAACTGTGGTTTATTTTTTACGGCGCATAAGGGTTGGGGGTGTAGCTCAATTGGTTAGAGCGCTGCCCTGTCACGGCAGAGGTTACGGGTTCGATCCCCGCCACTCCCGCCATTAAGTTGGATTTCTTCTATGTTCAGAAATTTCTAAGTTTTTGGTTTATTGGGAAAATTTATTAAAACTAGTCATGCAGGTAGTGCAAAAGAAAGTCCGAGTATTGGTAAACGATAACGTTTTAATAGTTCCCAAATAATCAAGATGGCAAATATTTCTGAGCCAGGGGGGCATCTTTAGGAGTCAAATCCACGAGTTTTAATTAAGTTTTTAGAAAAACAAGCCGGTAATCCAGGAAAAATTCAAAACTTCCCGGTGTCATAACGATTTAAGTGGAATCAGCATAATTGCTCTTCAGGCTGGTCCATATATGCATAGGTATCAAATTTATCTATTTTTGTGTCTGGTCATTGAAGGAATACGAGGTTATTCTTTTTAAGTTAGGCAAGCTGGTATAGAGTTAAGCTATTTAGCAAATGGTATTAAGATGGAGACGATAATATTAATTTGTTCAACGGTTAGTCTAATTATTTTAGTTGCTATTTTTATAGAGCTGCATTTAAGGCGTAAGGCCGACTTACTTAGTATTGAGCGTATATTGGTGGCACAGGTCCAGCAATTGGGTGAACTCTTGCGTGAGGAAATTGCAAGGCAACGTGAGGAAATTCAGAGGACATTCAAAGACCAACGGCAGGAACTGAACGCATCAGAGACTCAGACAAGATCTGAGCTAAGACAGGGTTTTGCTGATTTTCAGGTTGGTGTCAGGACCTCATTGCATGATGCTGCTCAAGTACAGAAGGAACAATTGATGGTTTTTTCGCAGAGATTAGACCGTTTACAAGACCTGGTAGGCCAAGCATTAGAAAAAATCAGCCAATCAATAGAGACCAGGCTTAAGGAATTGCAAACAAGCAATGAAAGTAAGTTGGAACAGATGCGCCTAACGGTTGATGAAAAGCTACAGGAAACATTAACAAAGAGGCTAGGGGATTCATTTAGAATTGTGAGTGAAAGGCTGGAGCAAGTCCATAAAGGTTTAGGCGAGATGCAGGGCATAGCCGCAAGTGTTGATGATTTAAAGCGGGTGTTTTCAAATGTGAAGACTTTAGGGACATGGGGCGAGATAAGACTAGAATCGCTGCTGAAGCAAATACTGGCTCCAGACCAATATGCGACCAATGTCCAGGTAAAACCTGATTCGCCGAATCGGGTTGAATTTGCAATAAAGCTACCGGGTCAGGATTATGAAAACAGGCCTGTTTGGCTGCCACTGGATTCTAAATTTCCGGCAGAGGACTATCTTCAGCTTTTAGACGTTGTTGAGAAGGGAGATTCTGATACAATTGAAAAGATGAGGAAATCTTTAGAAACCAGGCTACGAACCGCTGCGAAGGAGATTAAGGATAAGTATATTCATCCGCCGTACACGGCAGATTTTGGCATTATGTTTTTACCTGTGGAAGGGCTTTATGCTGAGGCGCTTCGAATTCCGAAATTATCAGAAGATTTACAGAGGTTGTATCGTGTTATGATAGCCGGGCCTACAACACTGGCCGCGTTACTGACCAGCTTACAGATGGGCTTTAGGTCTGTCGCTATACATAAACGCTCAGCTGAGGTATTGAAGCTGATGGTTTTGGTTAAAAATGAATTTGAAAAATTCGGGCAATCACTTTCTCGTGTTAAGCAAAAGCTGAATGAAGCCTCCAGGGAAATAGACAAGACTGAGAAAACAACGATAAAAATATCCCAGCAACTGAATGACGTTCAATCGATTCCTTCTGAATCAATTAAGCCGGAACTTTTGGATGTACATGATGTTTCTGAGGCGGACGACGTGCAGGAGTCCAATAGCTAATTTTTGGCGAGCGTCTAATCTAAAGATATTCTAAACTGACGGTTTATAATTTGATATTCAGAAGTTTTATTTAAACCTTTGACCAAAATGGCAATTTTGATTTAGTGTATGTGACTAAGTTTATTTTATTGAAAACATGGTTGGCAAACTGATTAAAAAGATATTTGGGACCAAAAATGAGCGTGAACTTCGCAAGCTTTGGCCGATAGTTAAAAAAATTAATGAGATAGAAGTTTCATTACAATCGTTGCCTGATGAAGCATTGCGGGAAAAAACCATCAAATGGAAGGAAGAAATAGCCTCGATTAAGGACAAGCAGGAGGTAGCCAGGCGGTTAGATGAGATATTGCCGGAGGCGTTTGCTGTAGTTAAAAACGCGTGTCGCCGGTTATTAGGCAAAGAGATAGAAGTTCGTGGTCATAAAGTTATTTGGGACATGGTCCCATTTGATGTTCAAATCCTGGGGGGGATAGTATTGCATCAGGGTAAGATTGCAGAAATGGCGACTGGTGAGGGTAAAACGCTGGTAGCTACGATGCCTGTCTATTTGAATGCACTAACTGGCCGAGGTGTGCATTTAGTTACGGTTAACGATTACCTTGCAGCACGCGACAGTGAATGGATGGGCGCCGTGTATAAGTTTCTTGGTCTGACAGTCGGCTGTATATTGCACGATCAACCCCCGAGTGTACGCCGTCAACAATATGCCTGTGATGTCACTTATGGTACAAACGCCGAATTCGGTTTCGATTATCTCCGGGATAATGGTATGGCATTATTTGCCGAGGAGCAGGTTCAGCGTGGTCATTATTATGCAATAATCGATGAAGTGGACTCGATCCTTATTGACGAAGCGAGAACGCCTCTGATTATAAGTGGTCCTGCTGTAGTCAATATCGACAATGAAGTGTATGTAAAATTTAAACCTGCTATTGAGTCTTTAATTCGAGCCCAGACCCGCTTGTGTGACAAATTCCTTGATGAAGCAGAAAAACTCTACCAAAAATTACATCCTCAAGATGGTTCTAACCCGCCTGATGCCGAAAAATTAGAGCATGAGATTGGACTACTTCTCTATAAAGCCAAACTTGGCAATCCAAAGTCCCCAAAACTTCTGAAGTTAATGGAAAATCCTGAATGCGTCCGCCTTGCCAATGAAGCAGAATTACAATTGCACGCCGATCAAAGCAAACGTGAACTTTATGCTCAAAAAGAAGAGTTATTTTTTGCAATCGATGAAAAGCATAACGATGCTGACTTAACTGAAAAAGGTCGACTTTTTTTAAGGCCTGATGATCCAAACGCTTTTGTACTACCTGATTTAATAACTGCTTATCATGAGATAGATCAAAATCCAAATCTTGACCCACTAAAACGGGTTGAAGCAAAGTCTAAAGTCCAGGAAGACTTCGAACGCAAAAGCCAGCAAATCCATGCAATTTCTCAGTTATTAAAAGCTTATTGTCTGTTTGAGAAGGATGTCGACTATGTAGTGCAGGACAATAAAGTCATAATAGTTGATGAGCATACGGGGCGGTTGATGATTGGCAGACGCTGGAGCGATGGGCTTCACCAGGCTGTTGAGGCCAAGGAAGGAGTCGAAATAGAACGTGAAACTCAAACCCTGGCTACGATAACCATTCAAAATTATTTCCGACTTTATGAAAAACTTGCGGGTATGACAGGCACTGCTGAGACCGAAGCCCAGGAGTTCTTTGATATCTACAAACTTGGCGTGAATGTCATTCCTACAAACAAGCCGTGTCAGCGTAAGGACTTTAACGATTCGGTTTATAAGACCAAACGCGAAAAATTCAATGCCGTCCTGAATGAAATAATTGAATACCACAAACAGGGAAGACCTTTACTCGTTGGTACTGTATCAGTAGAGGCTAGCGAGCATTTATCAGGGATGCTGAAAAGAGCAGGAATTCCACATTCTGTCCTCAATGCCAAATATCATCAACAGGAGGCTGAAATTATTGCCAGAGCAGGGCAGAGAGGCGCTGTTACTATAGCCACAAACATGGCTGGCCGTGGGACGGATATCAAACTTGGCCCTGGAGTAGCTGAACTTGGTGGATTGCATGTTATAGGTACTGAGCGTCACGAAGCCAGAAGAATTGACCGTCAGCTTCGAGGACGATGCGCGCGTCAAGGGGACCCGGGCTCTTCGCACTTCTTTATATCACTTGAGGATGATCTTATGCGGCTTTTCGGGTCTGATCGCATAGTCAAGATAATGGAACGTATAGGAATTGAGGAAGGCCAGGAACTCCAACACCCATTGCTTAATCGTTCCATAGAAAATGCACAGAAACGGGTCGAACAACATAACTTCCAGATCCGGAAGCGTACCCTGGAGTATGACGATGTAATGAACAAGCAGCGTGAAATAATCTACGGTTTTAGAAATGAGATTATTCATGCTGAGGATGTCCGAGATAGGCTTATGGACATCATGGAAGAGGTCGTTGTGCTTAAAATAGGTCAATATTCTTCTGCTGCAAATGAACCTCATGAATGGAACATTCGCGGTCTAGTGGACTGGGTAAACTTTAACTTCCCTTTGAGCCTTACTGAGAAAGAAGTCATTGATGTCGCATTAAGTTCACACGAAGAACCGGTTCCCGGATCCTTATTTGATGGGCTTAGTGCTGCACAATTCGGTGTTTGTGTTTATATCATAAATAAGATCCGCGAAGCTTATGAATTAAAGGCTAAATTTGAGGACCCGGAAAATATTAAAAAAGTCGAAAGGATAACCATTCTCAGCGCAATAGATAAACTCTGGCAAGAGCACCTTTACTACATGGATAGTCTCAGAAACGCCATAGGTCTACGCGCTTACGGACAACGCGATCCACTCATCGAATACAAAGCAGAGGCGTTCAAGTCTTTCGAGGAACTCATGGTAAATATCAAAACCGAGATCTGTCATAATATCTTTAGAAGCGCAACCAGCCTTGCAGCTTTTGAACAGTTCCTTAGATCTTTAGCTCAACAACAAGCAGCCCAACGTCCGGCTCCTCAGCCCATGCAGTCTTCGCCCAGGTCTCAAAATACCAATAAATCTGATATGGTAGATGAAGTTACTCAGGAAATCTCTAAAGGCCGGACTGTTCGCTCTGGACCAAAGGTTGGCAGAAACGACCCTTGCCCGTGCGGGAGCGGGAAGAAATATAAACGATGCTGTGGTAGGTAGTACGTTTTAATCATAAATTTTCATATCATGAATGTTTTTTGATTGGACTTACCTGAAAGAAACGTGTCAACAAACTGGCTGCCTGTATGGTAACGATTTACTCCAAAGCGCGCTTTCTGCACTTCCAAGACGTACCCCTTACAGCTGCATGACTAAACCTGGCCCCACCAGCTATGCTGGTCAAGGTCAAGCCAGAACCCTCTCGTAAATCCCGATTAAATTCGCTGAGGCCGTCCTCCAGGGCGCATGAGCCAGTATCCATTCATGGTATTGGATCTGTTTAAGATACTGTGCTATTAACCGGACAAAGAGTTGAGGTGGAGCCCGTCCATCCAATGAATTTCTGATACTGGTTGCAGTAAAACTCACCAATCCACTCAACCTTCTGGATGTACATCCTCCACGGCGTCCAAATCTACTCCAGAAGGTGAGGAATTTGTTTGATAATGTAATCCGAACTTGTCCGATCATATCTGACCCTGTATTGTAACCTTTGTGCATCACATTTGTGTTTTTTGGTTTGAAAGAAAAGGGTGGAGCACTTTCAATTTTTTAAATATGCTAATTATGAAATCCAGGATGAAGAGTTATTTCGGGCAAAAATTAATCATAGCGCTTATCTGGGGTTTGACCTGGAGCAGCTTCGATATTTTGTCGCAGGTTTCTGAAGAATTGTTCATAACTCCGCCAGCGAAAACCCGCATCCTAAAGATTGTTCATTCTCTTCCAGATAGGCCTGAAGCGCAGGAATCGCTTTTTTCAAAACTCACGAATCAGGGTTTTGGAGGCGTAGTTTGCAACGTAGCGTTTGAAAATTACCTGCAAAGCCAGGAAAAATGGGATGCATTTGTTCGAGGTGTCAAAAGAGCAAAAGATATGGGACTTTCATTATGGCTGTATGATGAACGCGGATATCCATCTGGTAATGCCGGCGGTCTTGTTTTAAAAGACAAGCCTGAATGGGCGGCTCGCGGTCTCCTGATTTTATCAACAAATGTTCATGGATCAAAAAATATCAAACTTAATATCCCTGACGGGGATATAATTCTTGCAGAGGCGTACCCAAAATCTAATGGGATCTGCCTTATTAAAAGTGGGATTGACCTCAGAAAATATACGAGAAATGGCCAATTGGAATGTGATATTCCGGAAGGAAACTGGCAGGTATTGGTTATTTCGGAAAACCAGCTATTTGAAGGGACTCATGCTGCTATGAACCTCTGGGAAAAAATTCCTTATATTAATTTATTGAAACCGGAGCCTACAAAACGTTTTATAGAACTAACCCATGCAGAGTACGCTAAAAGACTCGGAGGCGATTTAAATAATTATTTCGAAGCCACTTTTACGGACGAACCGTCATTAATGAGCCTTTTTCTAAAACCGATGCCCTGGAAGGTATTGCCCTGGTCTGATAATTTGCCAGTCGAATTTAAAAAGAGAAGGGGATATGATATTCGAGACCATTTTTCATCACTAATTTTAGAGACTAATGAAAATTGGAAAAAACACAGATACGATTTCTGGTTAACTGTTGGTGAGCTGGTATCTCAAAATTACTTCGGGCAGATAAGGGATTGGTGCAGACAACAAAATCTGCTTTCTGGCGGACACCTTCTGGCAGAGGAAGGCATCGTGAATCATGTGTCATTGTACGGTGATTTTTACAGATGTATTCGCATGCTTGATGCACCTGGAATAGATTGCCTGACAAGTATTCCCCGAGAAGTGCCATGGTTTATAGCACGGCTTGTTTCGAGTTGTGGATGGATTGAAGGTAAAAACGTGATAATGAGCGAGACTTCCGACCATAGCCAGGTTTACAGGCCACCCGGCGATGATCGGCCAAAACGGTTTGTAACTGAAGATGAAATACGTGGCACGTTGAACCTTCTTTTTGTCAATGGAGTAACGCGCATTACAAGTTACTACTCTTTTAATCAATTAACGGATGAACAGTTAAAAAGACTAAATCAACAATGCGGACGCTGTGCATTGATGATCGAAAAATCCAAACCGTTTCCAAATATTGGTGTTCTATACCCAGTTCAAACATTGTGGACAAAGTTTGTGCCATCAGATCTTTGGTCGAGAGAGGCTACAGGAGCTGCAAAAGTGGAAAAGATATACCGAACAGTCATCAACAGTTTGTTTAACAATAATATGGAATTTTTGATAATAGATTATGACACGATTGAAAACTGCAGTGTTGGCCATGGTAAGCTTCAGACGAAAAACATAAAACTTGATACTATAATACTGCCGAATATTGACACTATTTCATGGAAGGCAATTCAAAATATTGACACATTTGTTAAATCTGGTGGGCTGCTAATTATAGTTGGTGAGTTTCCTGAGAACAGTGAAGTCGAGTTCCCATCAAAAAAAATTATCAATCTCGTTGAAAATTGGTTTGAACCAAAATCTAAAAAGCCTGTTTTGAAAAAATCTGGTAACGGCATTGTTTGTTATTTACCAACAGGATTTGAATTCGCTTTAGGTGAAATACTACAGACTGTCTGTCCTCAGGATCTTCTTATTGAAGACCCGAATTCACAAATTAAAGTCTCACGGAGAATGATCGGCGACGAAACCCTGTTTTTTGTTATAAATGACAGTAACCAAAAATGGACAGGTAACCTTGTATTTTCAAACTATGTTGATGGTGAAGAATGGAGTCCGATAAATGGTGTTGTTGTCAAAAATCTGGCATCAACTCTGACCAGATATACACTTGACCCATATAGCATGGTATTTTTTAAATTTAAAAAGGTTAAAGCAGCGGATAAAGAAATATCATCTTTTACAAACTCGGTAGAACTTGATCTCAGTTCAGTGAGAATTGATTGTTCATCGCCGCGAATTGCAAGGGGAGAGTTTGTTTCTGCAACAATGTCCGAAACAACAGCTGAGCAAGATAAAACAAGTCATTTATACCAATGCTCAGGGACGTTGACAAAGAGTGAGGTTGACACATGGCTTTTTCTTATTTTTCCCGTCAACTCGACCGAATCCCTTGATAACAAAACGACGCTTTCGTTTAAAGTCTTTATTCCTCAAGATCAGGATATCAAAGGCCAACTCCTCGTTATTGTAAAGGAAAAGAATGGTGGAGATTTTATTACCGAAACTGGAGTATATTTGAGCGAAGTCGGAGAGATGATCGTTCGCGTGCCACTGGCGAACATGCAGCTGGCTGGGTGGTCTAAAGATGAAGATGGCATGCTGAATCCGAAAGCAATTGAGGAAATCAGAATCGGTTGGGGTGGCTACCTTGGCAAGGCAGGAGAACGCATTGTTTTTAAAACAAGCCCCCCGGTTGCAGAAAAAATTATCTTGCGCAAAGACTGATATTTTATGTCGGAATTTAATACTCCGCGATTGGATAGAGAATATCGAACAATTCGGGCAATGATCGAGATTTATTGCCGTGACTTTCATAACTCGCGTAACGGATTATGCGAAGAATGTCAGAAAATCGAAGAGTATGCAAAATTGCGATTAATGAACTGTCCATTTAGTGAAGAAAAACCTGCCTGTGCTAAATGCCCGGTCCATTGTTATAAGCCGGATATGCGGCGAAAGGTTAAAGAAATTATGAGGTATTCAGGACCTAAAATGCTAAAGCATCATCCGATATTAGCGATTCGCCACCTCTTTTTTGATTTAAAGCGAGAAACACCTCAAATAAAAAACAAATCAAAACTGTCTTAATCATATTTTAAATTTTTGTGAAAAAACCCGGATCATCACGGATAGTTATAGTCCAAAGAACTTTTGCTTTTCGGAACTTCAGCGGTTGGTCATTATTTAAGACCGAAAACACGCAATGTTTCTCCCTGAATCATTATTTAAAATTGGATTCAGAGAAAATTATTGGTCTTTTGCTGCTTCATTATTGAGCAAGCCGCTTACAAGGCTTCTGGCATTTTTGCGCATCTAATTTTATCAAAATTTAATTTATTTCCGGTAAGGACGTGTTAAACTATGCACAACAACATTATGAAAAACGGTATTAATAAATTTCTTTTTGCGGTTTTCAGTTTTGTAGCATTTAATCTTATTGGTAACGATTTTTCAACCGAGCCGCTTGTAGCAAAGTGGATCTGGAAAAAACAAAAAGATTATAACCAGTACAACCAAACAATAATCGCCAGAAAAACTTTTAATATCCCGCAATTAAAATCGGCGGTTATAAGAATCACAGCGGATAGTTACTACAGGCTTTTCATAAATGGGGAGTGGGTGAACGATGGTCCATGCAGGTGTTGGCCCAATCATTATCAATATGATGTGATTGACGTGGCGCATTATCTTAGGCCAGGCAAAAATGAGATTTATGTAATAGCCCGATACTTCGGGGTTGGGGATTTCCACAAGATTCCGCAGCAGGGAGGTTTGCTTGCGCAGGTTGACATGGAATTTTTAGATGGCAAACGGCATTCGATTATAACGGATAGTTCTTGGGAGGTTGCGGAAGCGCCGGCCTGGATCCGTAACACGCCAAAGGTCAGCATTCAGATGGAGCCAGCGGAATATTACGATGCGCGGTTGGAGGGTGATTTGAAATTCAGCCACGCAATGTTGTTGTTTGATGTCGATGGCGGGCCCTGGAAAAATCTGAATCCGCGCGATGTGGCGCTTTTGACAAAACAACCAGTCAGTTTCAAAAGGTTTGGCGGGGCAAACATAGTTAAGGCAAATGCGTTAGACTTTTGTCTTCCTGCAGCGCGGCTTGTAAATCCGGGCTTAATAGAAGCAAATCACAATGCAAGTTGTGCCTGTGGGATGGCAACTATTATAGACGCACAAACAAATTGCACAGTCAACATCCAGATTGAAAACTTTAAGGTATCAGTGGATGGAAAACCATGGCAGAAAGGGACGATTGAACTAACGTCTGGTCGACATCTTTTGGTTGCATTTGTCCGAAATGTTACAGGTCACGATAAAGAAAAGAGTCTACGTTTTTATGAGCCGCGAGGGTTCAGGCTGGTGAATCCCTTGAACCCGAAACACGAGAATCCGTTTGTTTTCATCAGGTTTAAAGAGTTTGCCTTTGCTACGAATGACCTGCGTTGGGCTAGTTTCTCAAGGGAGGACAAGACAATTGCGGACATGATTGATCGATACAACACGCTTACGGATAGGTGGCTTAAGGAGATCGCATCCGAAAAACAATTGTTAGATACCTGCAAGGAGCGGTTGGAGCTGATGTCGTCGTCTGAAATGTTTGTTCATGACTGGATGTGGCAATTCTATAATCGATCAGTTGTAGCTCCAGCCGAAAACCTTGTGGAAGATCCTGCGGCGCTCATGCATGACACGCCGGAATGCACTGTAGTTAATCCGCCGAGTGGTGGTGGCGATTTGGAGCTTATGTATGATTTGGGCGAACAAGATGTTGGTTACTACCGGTTTGAATTAATCGCGCCGGCGGGCGTTGTCCTGGATATCAACGGCGTCGAATATATTACGCCGGACGGCAGAATTCAGCATACATGGGGGAACAGAAACTCTTTGCGCTATATTACGCGCGAGGGGGTGAACAGATTTACTTCGCTAAAACGACGTTCTGGGAGATATATCTTTATGACATTCAGAAACCTTACTGCCCCTGTTAAGATCCGGAACTTTCAGCTGATAGAATCAACTTACCCGCATAATTACATTGGCTCATTTAGTTGTAGCGACGCGCGACTCGATAACATCTGGCAGATTTCAACCCGTACGCTGAAACTTTGTATGGAAGATACATTCACCGATTGTCCGCTTTATGAGCAGACTCACTGGGTCGGGGACGCGCGCAACGAATCGTTGCTTGCTTATCCAGTTTTTGATAGTCGCGATATCGCCCGCCGATGCATAACATTAACGGCACAGTCTCTTGAAAGACTCCCCTTTGCGGGTTGTCAAACGCCTTCTTGCTGGGATGTCCTGATACCCGCATGGAGTTTTTTGTGGGGGATCTCAGTGTATGATTACTATTTTTACAGTGGCGATGTGGAGTTCGTCAAAAAGATATATCCGTCAGTGATTAAAAATCTTAGAGGCGCTGCGCAATTTATAAATAGCGATGATTTGTTCAGCGGACCGTTCTGGAACTTTTTTGATTGGACGGACATTGATTCGGGCCAAAAGACTGTTACGTACAATTCGATGTTGATGATTGGAGCGATTGACGCAGCTATGAAAATTGCCAGAGTTATAAATGAACAATCCGATATGCAATGGCTCAAACAGACACGCGAGAGGTTGGTGAAAGGAGTTAACAAACTTTATGACAGATCGCGCGGAGCTTACGTGGATAGTGTTCACGATGACGGCTCGTTAAGTCCTTCGGTTTGCCAGCATACAAGTTTTCTAGCGCTGCTTTACGACATTGCGCCTGATGAATTCAAAAACAGTTTGATTCGGAACATTACAAGCCCGCCGGAAAAAATGGTCAGAGTCGGTTCACCGTTTGCGATGTTATACCTTTACGAAACGCTTGAAAAATCAGGAATGCAAGAACGAATTGTTGAGGAAATTTACAAAAATTATCTGCCGATGCTCGAAGCCGGTGCAACGACGGTGTGGGAAAGTTTTCCGAGTGGTACGACAGGTTCAGGTGGCTTTCCGACGCGCAGTCATTGCCATGCTTGGTCTTCAGCGCCTACCTATTACCTGAATAGAATTATTTTGGGCGTAACGCCGGTTGAGCCTGCATCAGCAAGAGTTAAATTAAGCCCGTTTTTGTCAGGCCTTAAGTGGGCAAAAGGAACGATCGCCACGGTTAAAGGCGTGATTTCGGTGAGCTGGCGTCTTTCAGACGACAACTCAACTGTCGAAATTAGTTATCAAGCGCCAAAAGACGTTGTTGTCCAGTTTGAGCGTAATTCAAGTCTTGAAGGGAAGACAATAATCTTGAACGGCAAAAAGATATAACCCCAAAGTTATTATAATTAAAATTTGCCATTTCCGGCAGATGTTTGTGTGTTTTGTCTGTACCGAAAACACACTGGAAGCAACTAGCAGGCTTTTTAAAAAAGCCATTTTCCAGGGCAAGATGATTCTGATGATATATATTTGTCTCGCCAGAGTTGATTGGAAGCCAGTATTTGTGCTTTTTCCTCACCCCAATGAAGTTTCTTCTTAGACTCAAGTCTCTTTTCAGTGGTCAAATTCAAATCGGGATTTTTCAACAGCCTGTTAGCCTGGCAGCGCGGAAAGAAGCAAACCCGATCCTGTGAAAAGTTGCCATTAAACAGAAGAACACCCTCTCTGGCGACATTCTATTATCCTCATCCAGCCCTTA
>Ga0078972_1006747_pt1 | contig 26680 bp, 27 predicted proteins | sample YelNatPaOPGAMG01_FD_67568 | JGI IMG/M metagenome (GOLD analysis project Ga0078972, IMG submission 67568) | Hot spring thermophilic microbial communities from Obsidian Pool, Yellowstone National Park, USA - OP-RAMG-01 (SPADES assembly) (version 2) | ecosystem: Environmental > Aquatic > Thermal...
TGGCATCAACCATGGGCTCAGCAATGCTCAAATGCTTCCCGCACTTCTGAGCCAGGTTTATTACAAAGGAATCAAGCTCGCTCTCATCTTCGAAGACCACGTTCGTTCTAAGATTTGTGTAGGATCTGTGGTAGACATATAGAGGTTTCCTGTAGCCATTGCAGGATATATCTTCCAGCATTCTATCTCTTACCATTGCGTTGATCCTTCCGTAGCCGATTAGGTCTCTTTCTAGGTAATAGAATATTTTTGCGTATCCTTTCTCATCTAGATTTATCCCCAATTCATTCAGCACTTTGGTATAAATTTTCTGTAAAATTGCTTCTTTTTCCATGCCGTCGGAAATTGAAATTCTTTCCAGTTCATCTCGCATCAGGAGATATATTTGGGCGTAAACTTCCATCTCATACGGTGAAAGCTTGGGTTCAGCAACAAAATACCAATAATCCTGTTCATCTTCGTTGTATAGAATGAAAATCTTGCAAAAATGCTCTTCAATCCAGTATTCTTCAATAACTTTCCAGCCGGGGGGAGGTGTAAATTCTATTAGGGGTCCGTGAATTTCTGGTTTGTACTCTTTTGTTATTTCACGGAATATTCTCTTCTCTTTCTTGGTTCTAAGCAGAACTCGTCTTTTTTTGGCTCTTCTTATCGTCTCAATTGCTTCCTCTTCGAATTTCTCCAGCCCCTCTTCTTCAATATTTTTCTTTGCCTCTTTTTTTAGTATTGATATAGATACTCTTACCATCAATAGTTTTATTAATTTGGAAGTAATTAAGCTTTTCCCAGTATTTTTTCTTTCAGTTTTGAAATTTGATCCACCACTTTCTCATCATCAACATTTATTGGAGTCCTATCCTCGACAACTATCTTCCCGTTAACGATTACGTCTCTCACTTCACAACCGTTGGAGGAAAAAACAAGAGAATTCGCATAGTTGTAAATTGGCATTTGGTGAATTTTCGGTTCTACTACTATTATGTCCGCAATTTTTCCTTTCTCTATTTCTCCGCCATCGATTCCATATGCTCTGTAGCCGTTTTTTGTTGCCATCTCCAAGTATTTCACGGGACTCAAGAACTTTTTTCTGAGTTGCTGAAGTAAAGCGGAAAGTCTAATTTCGCTGAAAATGTTCAGCATATTGTTGCTAGCTGCCCCATCAGTTCCAATTGCAACATTTACACCATTTTCAGTCATTTCAGCAATCTTTGCAATTCCGGAAGACAGTTTCAAGTTGCTCGACGGACAATGCGCAACACTCGTCCTCCTATTAGCGATCAGGTTTATTTCGTCACCGCTGAGCCAAACGCAGTGGGCTAGAACAGTTCTCTGATCCAGGAACTTTATATCATCCAGAAGCTTTATGGGGGTTTTACCGAATTTTTTCTTGGACTCCTTAACTTCCCATAAGGTCTCGGAAGCATGGATATGCTTTATGAGCCCCATTTCGTTTGCAAGATCATTTATTCTTGAAAGAAATTCTGGTGAGCAGGTGTAGATTGCATGGGGCGTTAGCATCGGTTTGATTCTCTCCTTGTTCTCACAATTTTTTATAAAATCTAATGCGATTTTGAGCTCTTTTTCCATTCTCTCCTCACTTCCACGATCCGCCATTCCGTAACCCAGTACAGCTCTAATCCCTGTCTCTTCTACAGCTCTTGCAACGCTGTCCATATGTATGTACATATCGGAGAAGCAAGTTATTCCGTTTTTCAGCATTTCAATGCAGGCAAGCATGGATGCGATGTAAATAGATCTTTCATCTAGCATTGCCTCAATCTTCCAAACTTTATCCAACCATTTGTCAAGCGGTAAGCCTTCTGCGTAACCTCTCAATATTGTCATTGCGGAATGCGTATGGGCGTTGAAGAATCCTGGAAGAACTAAACAGCCCCGTGCATTTATTTTTTCCCTTCCTTTAATCGATTCCCTTCCAACATAGGCTATTTTGTTGTTTGTTATCCCTATATTGCTTTCAACGAAATTTCCAGAAATGAAGCAAATGCCGTTCTCTATTACTAGATCGAACATATTTTCAGCCCTTTTCATTTGCTGTGAGCTATGGCTTTAGCCTTCTTTAATTTGCCTAGTTCGGGAGTTAATTTAAAGCTTTTGCCTTCTCAATCTCCGCCAGTGGCGAGGGTTTTTCAGTCACAAAAAATTTCAAAAGAATTTTTAACTTGACCAAGCATTGCTTTCATGCTTAAGGACGTCATAAAGGACAGCGTTGGGGAAAAAGTCTTTCTGCTTGGGAACGAAGCAATTGCTAGGGGAGCACTTGAAGCAGGGGTAGATGTATGTGCAGCTTATCCGGGAACGCCATCTTCGGAAATTTTGGACACTCTTAGCAATGCCTGTCCTTTGCTCAAGGGTAAATTGGAGTTCCACGTTGAATACTCCACGAACGAAAAAGTTGCGCTTGAAGTTGCCATTGGAGCTTCGTTGGCTGGGAAAAGGGGAATGGCTTGCATGAAACATGTCGGTGTAAATGTAGCTTCCGACGCTCTTTTGAGTTTCGCCTATGTTGGTTCAAGGGGTGGACTTGTATTAGTTTCGGCCGATGATCCGACGATGCATAGCAGTCAGAACGAGCAGGATAACAGATGGTATGGCAAGATTGCTAAGATTCCTGTTGTAGAAGCTTCGAACGTTGCTGAATTGAAGGAGATAACTAAGCAGTGTTTCCAAATTTCGGAAAAATTTTCGATTCCGGTGATTCTGAGAAGCTACACAAGGCTTAGTCATGCCAGCGGGATTGTCACTCTTGGAAAATTGCCCGAGAAGAGGCTGGAAAAGGTAAGCTGGAAAAGAAGTCCAGATACGGATGTTGTTTTGCCAGCAAATGCGAGGAAGCTCAAAAAGATTCTGAACAGAAAACTCTCAGACGTTGAGAAATTCTTCAACGACTGGGAGATGAATTGGATAGTTGACGGGAATGGAAAAATTGGAATAGTTGCCTGTGGTCTGGGCTATAGCTATGCTAAGGAGGCTTTGGAAAATTTAAACTTAAAATTACCGGTTTTGAAACTCTCTTCTGCTCATCCGGTGCCGGAAATGCTTGTGGAAAAGTTCATCTCAGATCTCGACGCGGCGATTGTTGTTGAGGAAGTTGATCCATTTATCGAGCTTCACCTGAGAGCCATGGGTATAAAGACGTACGGAAAAATGAACGGATATTTCCCCATGGACTATGAATATAACGTGACAATAGTGGAGGCCGGAATTGCCAGGGTACTTGGATTGAATCCCAGCCTCAAATCAAATCCTTTAAAGGACGAGCTCCAGAAATTGGCCCCACCAAGACCACCCGTCTTGTGCGCCGGTTGCCCGCATACAGCTACTTTCTACGCAATTCGAAGGGTTGTCAATGAGCTCGGAAATGCTTGCCTGCCGAGCGATATAGGATGCTACACTCTCGGCATAAACAAACCATTCGAGGCGGTGGACATAACAATATGCATGGGTGCCAGTGTCGGGGTTTCCAATGGTTTGGCACATGTTTTAAAAGAAAAGATAATCGCTACAATTGGCGATTCAACTTTTCTTCATGCTGGAATTCCGGCTTTGATAAATGCCGTATACAATGGGGCAAAATTCGTGCTTGTAATCCTAGACAACTCAACAACGGGTATGACAGGGCATCAGCCGCATCCGGGAACAGGGGTGAGAGCTTGTGGGGAGATGGGGAAGAAGGTAATCATAGAAGATATAGTTAAAGCTTGTGGAGTCGATTTTGTGGAAGTTGTGAACCCCTACAACATTAAAAGGACAATTGAAGCCCTCAAAAGAGCCTTAGCCCATCCAGGGGTTGCGGTTGTAATCGCTAGACAGCCTTGTGCGATACTCTGGGCTAGAGAGAGAAGAAGGAAAGGAAGAATAATTCCGCTGAAGGTAACTCAGGACTGCGATCTGTGTATGGAATGCATAAACACATTCTCATGCCCCGCCCTGATCTATGATGGGGGGGTTAGGATAGATCAGGAAGTCTGCATTGGTTGCGGTGTTTGTAGCCAGATATGCAGGAAGGGGGCAATAAGGAGAGAATAAAGGAGCTCAGCTGGAGAATTTCTGTTAGTTCAACTGTGGTTTCAGTCTTTTTTATTAGCTTCATTGCTTTCTATCTGTCTGGATTTGGCCCAAAATCATTTTTGTTTGCTGTTCTTTGTTCCTTGGCAACTTATCTGGCAATTCGAATATCAAGGATTAAGCTTTAGTTTGAAAAGCTTTTCTCATCACTTTAAAAATCACGCGTAGATGGCCCTTTTTTATTTCTCGCAATATGAATTTCGGTCTGAGATAGAATTTGAGATAACATTTTCTCAGAAACCTCGCAAGCTCTTCAGCAGGGATTAATGTTTTTATTACAGGTTTCCCCGCTGTGTAGTTTTCATAGTCCTCGGTTAATAGAAGATTCTTCTCTTTCGCTTCCCTGTAAATTTCCGTTCCCGGATAGGGGGTCAGTATTGAGAATTGAGCATAATCTGGATCGAGTTTTATCGCAAATTTTAGTGTCTCTTCCATCTCTTTTTTTGTCTCAACTGGAGCTCCGATTATAAAAGAGCAAATTGCAGATATTTTTAACTTTTTTGTGATTTTAATGACTTCTTTTGCTTTTTCAAGCGACAATCTTTTGTTGTAATAATTTAGAATTCTATCGCTCGCCGATTCTATTCCGTAGTAAATTGCTGAACAGCCTGCAGATTTCATGATTTCAAGCAGTTCTCTGTCTACGGTGTCTATCCTTGAAGAACAGCTCCATGTGATATCAAGCTTTCTGCTTTTTATCTCCTTGCAGATTTCCGCAACTCTTTTCTTGCTCAAGGTAAACGTGTCATCACCAAATGCTATGTGTCTTGCATTAAAATCGTTTACAAGCCATTCGATCTCATCTGCAACATTTTTTGCACTCCTTGCACGAAATCTTCTACCCATGAACAGCGAAGAACTACAATATCTGCAGGAGAATGGACAGCCCCTTGATGTTATCATGGGAAAAACTTCGAGCCTCTCTCCGAGAAGGGAATACTTTTCCAGTGGCATCAGATCGAATGCCGGAAATGGAATGGAATCCAGATCTTGAATGAATTCTCTTGGCGGATTCTTAACTATTTTATCCTCTTTTTTGAAATATATTCCCTTCACATTTTCGAGATCTTTTCCGGATTCTACCCTTTCCGCAAGTTCAACAATTGTTCTCTCCCCCTCTCCTATGCAGACGGCATCTACGAACTCGTTTTTAAGCGCTTTTTCGGGTTCAAAAGAAACGTGAATTCCACCGAGTATTACAAATATGTCTGGAAAAGCCTTTTTTATCTTTTTTGCGTATTCAAGCGCTGATTTAAAGGTTGGAGTAGTTGATGTAATTCCCACGATCAACGAATCCTTTATCTTTTTCAAAAAATCGGAAAAATTCAGATTTTCCACAAGATCGTCGATTATTCTGACCTTGAATCCCCTTTCACGGAGGACGGATGCGAGATAGCCTAGACCTAGGGGAGGAGTGGATATTTCAAGTGTTTTTACGACTTCAACTTTTGCACTCGGATTTACAAGGGTTATCATGCCACCAATTCTGCCCAGAGGGCCTTGTTCCTTATACAACCCGGATCTGGCTTTAGATAGTCCCCGAAATAGTTGTAAGCTCTTGCCCTGCAACCGCCGCAGACATATCGGTAGTTGCAATCCCCACAACCTTCAAGCTTATCCTTATTTCTTAGATCCTCAAAAACTTTATTCTTTTTCCAAAGCTCTTCGAGATCGTCAGTTCTTACATTTCCAACTACGAGCGGGAAGAATACGCAGGGGGTTATATCTCCGTTTGCCTTTATTGCAAAGTAAAATCTTCCAGCTCCACAGCCACCGATAAATTCAGCGAGCTGTTTAAACCTTTCTCCAGCATTAACGTTGTAGAAATGGGTAGGAATTATACCGCCATTACATTGCAGGGCAATCCTTGCAAACTGTGGAGCGGTGGAGAGAAGGCTTATGTTTGACTTGAAATTCCTCTCATAAAGCATTCTCAACAGCTTCTCTCTCTGCTCCGGGGTTATATCCGCTTCAACTATATCCTTTCCCCTTCCTGTGGGGATGAAATTGTAGTGCATGAACCAGTTTACTCCGAGTTTTTCGCAAATTTTTATTACTTCCTCGACTTCCGCGTAATTGTATTTTGTAACTGTCATCGAAACATTTACGAAGAAACCATATTTCACCGCATTTTTTATACCCTCTAGAGTCTTGTTGAATATTCCTTTAATGCCACGAAAAGCCTCATGTGTCTCTTTTGTTCCATCAAGACTTATCTGAAGATAGCTTACACCGCTTTCCTTCAGTTTTTTAGCAACTTCTTCGCTTATCAGTGTTCCATTTGTTGCAATTGCAACGTAAATCCCTTTCTCTGCAGCATAACTGGTCAGGTCGTATATATCCCTTCTTATTAGCGGCTCTCCGCCGGAGAATGCTATTATCGTTACACCAAGCCGATCTAGGGCATCTATCGTTCTTAATGCTTCTTCTGTTGTTAATTCGTTCTCTAAAGCTTTTCCCGCAGTTGCGTAGCAGTGTTTGCATTTGAGATTACAGGCATAGGTTATATCCCATACAACCTGGAAAGGTGCACCCGGAACAAAGGGTTTTCGGAGGCCAAACTCTGCAAGACCTTTTATCACACTTGCAAGACCCTTTCGCCAGTATGGGTCCTTGAATTTCATTTTCATTTCTTCAACCGTTGCGTTGAAACTTTCGGCTCCCTTTAAAAGAACAGGTTCTATGATTTTTTCTGCAGTTTTGCACTTCCAGCAAGCATCCTTTCTACTCCCAACAAAAAGCTCAAGTGCAACTTCTAATCTGTTCTTTTTGCAGTCCTCGCAATAACAGGAAATTTGTTTCAGACCAAGTCTGGTGAGAGGATTGAGGAAGTATGAAAACATGGCTATTTTATCTATCATAGCAATTATACTTCCGCAATGTTTAAATAGATTGTGATCTAAAAACTTCCCACATTGGAGGTGGATAAATGCTGGGCGAGCTAGTGAAGGTCTTTGAAAGGCTCAAACTAAAACCCTCTGATGTTAAGATATACTCACTTCTCCTTAACAGGGAGCTAGGGGTAAGAGAGATAGCAAATGAGCTTGGTCTATCTACGAGGTTCGTAAGGGAAAGGCTTAAGGAGCTGACAAAAAGGGGAATAGTGAAAAGGAAGCTCGTCGAGGAAAGATGGCTTGGCTACAGGTATGCGGCGGAAGAACCAAGGGAAGTTGTTAAAAAAATAAAGACCCAGATACTGGAGGAATTCCTGAAAATAGAAAAAATGCTGGGTAACGCCTAATATGGAGAGGATATTTGCTCCTTGGCGGATAAGGTATATCCTTGCTCCAAAGCCCAAAAATTGTGTTTTCTGCAGTGCTTTAAAGAGCGACGAAAAAGTCGCTCTCGTTGTATACAAGGCCGAGAAGAGTTTTGTGATCATGAACAGGAATCCATATAATCCGGGTCATGTGATGGTTTGTCCAAATCGTCATGTTGCAAACCTCGAAGATCTGGAGGAGGATGAGCTTTTGGAGATAATGAAACTTACGACTCTCTCGATAAAAGCCATAAGAAACTGTATGAATCCAGATGGCTTCAATGTTGGCATAAACATTGGAAAAGTTGCCGGTGCAGGTATTGCCGAACATCTGCATGTTCATATAGTTCCAAGATGGAATGGAGATACCTCTTTTATGCCCGTTCTTGCAGACGTCCAGATAGTTCCAGAAGCGCTTGAGGAAACTTATGATAAACTAAAGAAGTCCTTTGATATCCTCAGCAATCCTTTGAAGAACGGCAGATAGAACTCCTGACCCAAAATTGCGGTTTTTTATCCTTTGAAAAAGTTCCAGATTTTCTACCTCTATACCCGCCCCGTAATAAAAGCGGAGGATGATCTTTTTTAGTTCTTCTGCTGTTTTGAAAAGCTCGGAATTGCTCTCAGCAACTTTGTCAAAACAGTGCATGTAGTTTATGCTACTTAAACCGTTCCTAATTGCCAGGAAGGCCAAGCAACCGGTTTCAAAAAACTCCTTGCTGGCATCTTTCCCCTCCTTCTCGAGCTTTTTTGCTTTGAGATATTTGAATTTCACCCTGATTTCTAGTGGGAATTCGGATTCATCAAAATCTTCAACATCTAGGTCACCCAGTGCAATTAAGTTTTGAATTATTGATAGGTTTCTGTCGATGAGCAAAGCCTCTTTAAGCGCTTTTCTCGCCTCCTCTTTCTTTCCAAGCTTTAGTAGTGCAACAGCTAAGTTGTTTAAATCTTTAACGTCTTTTCTAATTAAAATAGCTTCTTTTAACAGTTTTTCTGCATCGATATAGTTTCCCAGCTTTATTTCAAGCAAACCAAGAGCAGATAGTGTTTCTGCCTTCAGTCTTTCATCTTCAAAGAATTCCATTGTTTTCAAAGCATCGATGTAGCATTCTTTTGCCTCAAAAAGTTTTCCGGAGCTATGGTACAGATTTCCGAGGTTGAAAAGACAACCTGCAACGTATCTTATCAGGCTTTCATCTTCTTGGGAAAGTTTCAGATAGATTTCCATTGCTTCTCGGTAAAATTTTTCAGCTTTTTCTAGATTTCCTAACATATAGTTCAAATTTCCGAGTGTTCCAAGAATTCTGCCTCTTTCATGATCATTTGCGTTTTTTAGAAGATCTTCTCCGATTTCGCAGAGTTTTGTTAAATCTCCCTCTCCAGAATTTGCAAGTCTTATGAAGTCCTCGACTTTCATCAAGAGATGTGTGCACAAGCTTTTTTAATCTTCCCTCAACGTGGCCATTGTGAAAGTGCTGGTGCTCGACACAACGCTTAGAGATGGTGAACAAACGCCCGGTGTTTCGCTCACGGTTGAGCAAAAAGTCATGATAGCAGAAGCCTTGGATTCGTTGGGAGTCGATATAATTGAGGCGGGGACTGCAATTTCTTCTGAAGGTGATTTTGAGGCAATAAAGCAGATATCCGAAAGGGGTCTGAAAGCTGAAATTTGTAGCTTTGCAAGAATAAAGAAGGAAGACATAGATGCAGCCGCAGATGCCAATGCGGACTCGGTATTTATGGTTGCGCCTTCTTCCGACTACCACATTCAAGTCAAGTTTCCGGGAAAAGGAAAGGATTACGTTATCGAGAAGAGTGTAGAAGCAATTGAATACGCAAGGGAAAGAGGTTTATTGGTTGAATTTGGGGCTGAAGATGCTTCTAGAGCCGATTTAGAGTTTGTGGTATCATTGCTAAAAGCCGGAGAAGAAGCAAAAGCGGAAAGACTAACTTTTGCCGATACTGTTGGAGTTTTAACCCCAGAGAGAACTGAACAGGTAATAAAAAGACTTAAAAGTGAGTTGAAGAGCCCAATTGCAATTCACTGCCATGACGACTTCGGTCTCGCAACTATAAATACAATTTGTGCTGTAAAAAATGGAGCTAATGAATTTCATGCGACAATAAACGGAATAGGAGAAAGAGCCGGAAATGCCGCTCTTGAAGAAATTGTGATGGCTTTGGAGTTCCTTTACGGAATAAAGTTGGAAATAAATAAGGAAAGAATCTATCCAACTTCTAAGCTTGTCGAGAAGCTTACGAGAATCGTTGTGCCACCAAACAAGCCAATTGTAGGGGGGAACGCTTTCACACATGAAAGCGGAATTCACACCTCAGCCCTGCTCAGGGATTCTAGAACATACGAGCCATTGCCTCCCGAGGTTATAGGAAGAAGGAGAATAATAGTGTTGGGAAAACATGCTGGTAGGGCTAGCGTTGAAGCAATCCTTAAGGAACTGGGTTATACAGCTACTCCGCGGCAGATGGAGGAAATACTCTCAAGAATAAAGGAGCTGGGTGATAAAGGAAAAAGGGTTACGGATGCAGACGTAAGAACGATCGTTGAAACCGTTTTGCAGGTTAAGAGCGAAAGAAAAGTTAAGCTAGAAGATTTTGCAATAGTAACGGGGAAGAATATAACACCAATGGCAAGCGTTAGGCTTAGGATAAATGGAGAAGAGAGAGTTGAAACCGCATTGGGTGTCGGGCCAGTAGATGCTGCAATCAACGCAATAAGGAAGGCTGTAGAAAGTTATGCGGATATAGAGCTTGTAAGTTACCATGTTGAAGCAATAACCGGAGGTACAGATGCGCTTGTAGATGTTGTAGTGCAGCTCAAGAGGGGAAATAAAACCGTAACAGCCCGCGGGGCAAGGGCCGATATTGTAATGGCATCCGTCGAGGCATTCATAGAGGGGCTTAACATGCTAATTTAATGTTTATTACTTTAGATTTATTTTGCAGCAAGATTTAAATTTTGTGAGCAATCTGCATTCAGGTGATGCGCCATGGCGGAGAACGTTATCTTGGTGGGCAAAAAACCAGTTATGAATTATGTGCTTGCGACACTTACTCAGTTAAATGAGGGGGCAAGTGAGATAACGGTTAAGGCAAGAGGGAAGGCAATAAGTAGGGCAGTCGATGTCGTGGAAATAGTGAGAAACAGGTTTGTTCAGGGGCTTAAGGTGAAGAACATAAAAATAGACACCGAGGAACTAGAGTCGCAAGACGGAAGAAAAGTAAACGTTTCAACAATAGAGATAACAATTGCAAAGTAGAGAAAATTTTTTAAATTTTTTGAGATTGTTTTTAATCCGTGAAAATTGGCTACTTTTGTAGTTTCACGCCGAAGGAATTGATTCATTCTGCCGGATTTCTACCCTACAGGATATTTGCAACGAATAGACCTATATGTATGGCGTCAAGTTATATACAAAGCTATTCCTGCTCCCAGGTGAGAGGAGCAATCGAAGAAGCTCTCAGTAACGATTTTTGCGGTTTCGTGGTAACAAGAAGTTGCGACACTCTGATGCGATTAACTGACATATTGGAATTTCTTGGAAAAAGGGCGTACAATATCGAATTTCCGACAAAAATAGGGAATGTTGAGTATTATATGCGCGAGCTAAAAGATTTTTTAGCGGTCCTAGAGGACTGGGGAGGGGAAATAAGCTTTGAAAAGATTTTGGAGAGTATTAGGCTCTACAGAATACTTGAGGAAAAAATGAAAAAGCTTTTTGAAATCAACGCTGATTATGAGGTTGCAATAAAAGTTCAGCAGCTTGAAGTTGGAAAGGCAATAGAACTTGTTGATAAAAAACTGGAGGGAACGAAGAAAGAGTCGGGAAGGAGAGTTTTAATAACTGGAAGCGTTTGCCCGTATCCGGAAGTCTACGAGTTATTTAGGAAGTCCGGTTTTGTTGTTAAGGATGATTTGTGTACGGGGAGGAGATTTTTTGATTTCAGATATCCGGAATTCGAGCCCAGAGATTTGGATAGCGCTTTAAAGTATATTGCTGAGAAATATTTTTACAAGGCACCCTGTCCCACAAAGCATTACAGTGAGGATTACAGATTTGAATACGTTTTAAATTTGGCAAGAGATTGTGATGCTGTAGTCTTTTTGCTTGTAAAATTCTGCGAGCCGCACTTTTTTGACTTTCCGCAGTTGAAGGAAAAACTTGAAGAATTGGGAAAGAAAGTTGCTTTGATCGAGATAGAGTTTCCCTTGGTATCCACCGAACAAATAAGAACAAGAATTGAGGCTTTAAGGGAGGCGATCGAATGAAAAGGTTGAGGATATCCGAAAGAATGAGAGATTTGATGGCTGGTTATTACATGCTTGGCCATACCGCAGAATTCAGGGCTTGGATAACGAGCGGAGCTCCTGTTGAGATTCTTTATGCAATGGACGTATATCCAGTTTATCCAGAAAACCATGGGGCGCTAATCGGAGCTGCGAAGTTGGGCTCGCACTTTTCCGAATTTGCCGAAAAAAGAGGATTTTCTCGGGATCTCTGCTCGTATGCTAGATGCGATATAGGTTGTGTGTTTGCTGGAACGAGCCCAATTGGCGGATTGCCCAAACCAAATTTTCTGTTTGCCTGTAACAATATATGCAATACTGTTGTGAAGTGGTATGAAGTCTTGAGCAGAATCTTCAAGGTTCCACTTTTTGTCCTCGATATGCCCTTTATAAGGAAGGAGTTGAAGGAATCCCATATACTTTATGTTGAGGAGCAGTTGTATGATTTTATAAAGTTTGTGGAAAAATTAACGGGTAATCCTTTGGATGATTCAAAACTGAGAGAAGTTGCAGTCAAATCGGTAGAGGCCGTTAACCTTTACGGTGAATGTCTGAGAATGGCAAAAAACAGACCTTCACCGATGACGTGTTTTGATGCTTTTATAAACATGGCTCCAATAGTCTGCCTTCGAGGGACGGAGCATGCTGTAAACTTTTATAGAGAAATGAAGGGGGAATTGGAAGATAGGGTTAAAAATGGAGTTTCTGCGATAGAGAACGAAAGAATAAGGTTGCTGTGGGACAACATTCCTATTTGGTACCGTCTCAGGTGGCTTGGAGAATTCTTTGAAAAGAGAAACGCTTGCCTTGTTGCTGACACTTATACGAACGCTTGGACCGGTTTTGGGACTGTCAAAAGTTCTGATGTAATATCAAGTCTCGCAGAAGTTTATACTTTATCGTATCTGAACATCGGAATCGATAGAATGGTGGAAATAATAGAAGGACTAATAGATTTCTATGGGGTTGATGGTGTTGTCATGCACTCCAATAGAAGCTGCAAGCCCTATTCATTTGGCCAGTATGAAATTCAAAAGAAACTTAGTGTCCCCTCGGTTATAATAGAGGCAGATATGGTAGACGAGAGAGCATTCAGCGAAGCGCAAGTTCTTACGAGGCTTGAGGCCTTTCTCGAGAGCTTATGATTTTCGCGGGAATAGATATAGGTTCCCTCACAGCAAAGTGTGTGGTGATTAAGGACTCTGAGATTTTGGCTTATAGCATTCAGAAAGTGAAACCAAATCTGGAAGAGACAGCACTGGAGGTTTTTCAAGAGGCTTTAAAAATTGCTGGTTTGGAGGGAAGAGACGTTTCAAAAGTTTTTTCAACTGGTTATGGTAGATATCAGGTTAGATTTGCCGAAAGAGCTGTAACTGAAATAACCTGCCATGCAGTAGGGGCGCATTTTTTGATTCCAACTGTTAGAACTGTAATTGACATAGGCGGACAGGATAGTAAAGTCATAGCAGTCGAAGAAGGGAGAGTTTTAAGTTTTGCCATGAATGACAAATGTTCGGCCGGAACTGGAAGGTTTCTCGAAGTAATGGCGAATGCATTGAATTTGAAATTGGAGCAGCTCGGAGAAATTGCATTAAGAGCAAAAAAGAAAATAACGATCTCTTCTACCTGTACAGTCTTTGCGGAATCAGAAGTTATAAGCTATATCTCATCGGGAGAGGAAATTGAGAATATAGTTGCCGGTATCTGCGACGCGATTGCAAGCAGGATCGTTGGCTTGGCCAGCAGAGTTGGTGTAAGGGAAGACGTTGTACTTACAGGCGGTGTGGCGAAGAACTTGGGTGTGAAGAAGGCACTTGAGGAGAAATTAGGGTTGACAATAAAGGTCCCGGAGGAACCGCAGATCGTTGGAGCACTTGGAGCTGCTGTGTTGGCGATGAAAAGTTGGGAAAAAGTTAATTAGTATCCTGAAGAAAGATTTTTATGAAGTTCAGAGAATTCGCCGAATTCTGTGAAAGCATCGAAAAGATAACCTCAACTCTTGAATTAACTGCAAGAATATCAGAGTTCATTCGTAAAATTGAAGACGAACAGGATCTTTACAATGTCGTTCTATTCATAATGGGTAGGATTTATCCCACTTGGGATGAGAGAGAGCTCGGGGTTGGAGTTGGATTATTGTACGAAGCTTTAGAAAATGTTAGCGGAAAAAAGAAGGAAAGAATAGAGGACTTAGTCAGGGAATTAGGAGATCTCGGTCTTGTAAGCGCTAGACTTGTTGGCGAGAGAAGCATGCTAACGCTTGAGTTCGAGGAGCTGACAATAAAGCGCTTGAGGGAGATATTTGATGAGATATCTGGTCTTACTGGGGAAGGCAGCAGAAAGAGAAAAATTCTACTTCTAACCGGTCTTTACGGGCAGTCAACACCCCTTGAAGCCAAGTACATAACCAGACTCATAATGAACGAGATGCGCTTGGGAGTGGGAGAAGGGATTGTAAGAGATGCAATTGCAAGGGCATTTGGAGTTAGCGAGGAAATCGTTGAAAGGGCTTATATGATAACAAACGACCTAGGAAAAGTTGCAGTAATAGCCAAAAAGTACGGGAGAAAGGGACTGGAAGAGTTAAAGGTTCAGCTTGGAATTCCAGTAAAAATGATGCTTGCCCAAGTTGCAGAAAGCTTCGAGGAGGCTATAAGGAGTGGGAACATAGCTGTTGAGTGGAAGTTCGATGGCAGCAGAGTTCAAATTCACTGGGGGAACGGGGTTCTGAAAATATACTCCAGAAAACTTGAAAACGTTACAAATGCTCTGCCCGAGATAGTTGAGGAAGTGAAGAAGAATGTAAAGGAGGGCGTTATTCTGGATGGAGAGGTAATAGCTGTTAAGGATGGAAGACCGATGCCTTTCCAGCACGTTCTTAGGAGGTTCAGGAGAAAACATGACGTTTTAAAGATGGTGGAGAAGATTCCACTCCAGCTTTACGTTTTCGACGTACTGTATGCCAATGGGGAAGTAATAGATATGCCGCTGAAGGAAAGGAGGAATATACTAAAGGAATATGTAAACGAATCTGAAAGACTAAAGATAGCCGAACAGATTATAACCGATGAAAAGGGGACGATAGAGAGAATTTTTAATGAGGCGGTAAATGCCGGGCATGAGGGCGTGATGTTAAAGAACCCTAATTCCCCTTATATCCCCGGAAAGCGTGGAAAGCACTGGCTAAAACTGAAATCTGTTATGGAAACGCTTGATCTGGTCGTTGTCGGTGGAGAATGGGGGGAGGGGAAGAGGAGCCATCTTATCAGCTCCTATGAGCTTGCATGTCTTGATACCACCACTGGAAAACTCCTGAAAGTTGGAAGGGTTGCAACAGGTTTTACGGATGAAGATCTCGAAGAACTTACGGAAATATTTAAGCAGATAATAGTTTACAGACACGGCAAGATTGTGGAGTTTCTACCGAAATACGTTTTTGAGGTTGCTTATCAGGAGATCCAGAAAAGTCCGAAATATGAAAGTGGATATGCACTCAGGTTCCCCCGCTTCATAAGACTCAGGGATGACAAAGATGTAAACGAGGCCGATACAATTGAGAGAATCGAGAAATTGTATGAGCTTCAGACTAAGAAGACATGAGGGCGGTGATCACACCATGGCAATTGCATGCGGTGGCCACGACTATTTTTTCAACTTTTTTTGCCTCTTCTAACAAAGATGCAAAGTCTTTTCCATTTATTGCCCCAATTCCCGGGGAAAGTTGGTGGCTAATTAGAATCCTTGCTTCTGGACAAGCGAATCTCAGAAGCTCATACATCGGACAAGGTCTTTTTATTTTTGTTACCGGACAGATTTCTGGAGAAGAGCAGTTATCGAGGCAGATTTTATCCCTGTTGTAGCTGACAACTATACTTCCCATTCCCACTGAAACTATTACCCTTGCAGGAATACCAGAGAGAATTTCGTTAACTTTTTCATTCCAGGGTATGAATTTGTCTTTCAAAGCCTCCGCTGCTACATGTATTGGAGCTGTTGGAAAAATCCATTCAGGTTCGAATTTTTTCACGAATTTTTCTAAATCTTTTGCTTCCGCTTTCACAAACTTTTCTTTGAATTTCCTTGCAGCCGCACATTCATCACTTGGATCTATAATTATAAAATCCCTCTTTCTTAAAAGCAGGTATTCAGCAGCCTTTAAGCCAAATTTTCCCCCTCCTACAACTAGGTCCATGTCCAGTTTACCCTAGCAGAAAAATAAAGATTTTTGATTTATAAAAAGCCTCGCCCTTCAGGGCGGGGATGGCTCACAATAGTCGATACTTTCTTCCGGCATCCACTTCACCGTTGTAAGCAGCTTTGGGCAAAATAATTTTTCCAATAGCTGAAATCGCGAATATTTTTGCAATATCTCCCGGTATAAAGGGCAGAGAACCGATAATTAAGAGTTCTATTATCGAAACGCTCATCCCAGTCCAAAGGTATAGCCAGAGACAGCCCAGTCCGTGGATTATTGCAAAATTTGCAAACAGCAATAGGGGGAATAGTGTTAGCAGAAATCTTGAAGCGATGTATCTATCAACGAAATAGCCTATAAAGAAGGCGGAGATTACGAAGCCTACTAAATAGCCCCCAGTTGGCCCGAAAAAGGCTGCAAAACCACCTTTAAATCCAGCAAACCATGGAACCCCTAATGCGCCAAAGAGAACGTAGAACGTCTGAGATATGCCCCCCCAGTTTCTTCCTAAGATTATTGCAATTAGAAAGACTGCAAAAGTTTGCATAGTTATTGGAACCGGAGTCCATGGGAGATGTATGCGGATCTGGGCACATATACCTGTAAATGCGGCGAATGCGAGAGCTAATAACATCTTTTGCTCAAAGCCTGCTTCATATCTCCATCTGAAAAAGTTTACCCTTGAAAATTCCATGTCAATTTTAGAGGATTAGAAAATTAAAAATTTTCCTTTTTAGCTAATGCGAAATTGCAACTGAAAGCCAGCCCGCTAAGATGTCTAAATGTGGTATGGAGGAAGAGATAGGATAACAGTACTCAGGATCTGGAAAGGCAGAAACAAAGACTTCTCGAGCTAAGAGCAAGGGGTTATAAGCCCGAATGGGTACAGGCGAATGAAATGCTCCGAATGCGGATTGGAAGGGGATAGGGATATAATAGCTGTGAAGAATACCAGATGGATGCAGGAGCTTCCGTTCACCCCGAAAGCCTTCCCATGAAAAGAGGAGGAAGGGATGAAAGTTTACGCTAGACCAAAACGGGAGTTACAACTGAAAGCCTCGCCCTTCAGGGCGGGGATGGTAGGAAAGGCTTATAAAGGCTCTAGTAGCTAGCAACTAGTAGCTAGCGTATGACGAAGCTCAAGTGCCCGGGTCGATTAACATGGGTAGTGAGGCTTCCTAACCCTGACAATCAAGATGAGGGTTAGGCCCGAGCCCGAGTGCGAGGGAGAGCTCGTGGGCTTGCTGAAGAGGTACAGAGACGCGCTCAACTACTCGGTCAAGAAGATTATTGAGAAGAGAGCTACGTCACTATCTAAGGCTCACGCGCTTCTCTACCAAGAGCTCAAGGAGGCTTTCTACCTACCCTCTAGGATAGCCATGGACTGTTATAGGGAAGCGCTTTCAATAGCCAAGTCTTGGCTCAGCAAATAGTAGGCTGGGACAGGAGTACGACCAATACCCCAGCGGAGAAGCTAGGCTGATGTACAAGGACGGCAAGTTCTTCCTCATGATCTTCAAGCGAGTCCCAAGAACTTCGAAGTACGCTCCAAAAGGCGTTCTGGCAGTCGACGTTAACGAGAAGGAGATCGTTTTCGGCAATAGCGTGGTGAGGGAGAGGAGGAAGACAGCCGTAGATAGGGCTCTTCGCTACAAGAGGCTGGCCGAAAGGCTACAAGAGAAGTACTCCTCCGACAAGTACAACGCATGGCTGAGGAGGAGAGGCATCCTCAAGAGGGTCAGGCATTTCCACAGGAAAGCCCGCGACATCATAGAAGACTGGGCAAAGAAGGTCTCGCGCGAGATAGCAGAACTCGCCAGACGGCATCAGTACGCCATTGCTAGAGAAGACCTGACGGGCCTAATAGAGAAGCTTAGAGAACTGCCGAGGGATCATAAAGTCGCCCTTCTCATCCTGAGCTACAGGAAGCTCTCATTCTGGATTGACTGGCAGTGCGAGAAGCTAGGAGTCCCAATAATCCCAGTAGAGCCTGAGCACACTTCATCCATTTGTCCCAACTGCAGTTCTAGACTAAAGGGGAACGGCTACAGACGGCTCAAGTGTCCTAGGTGTGGCTTGGAGGAAGATAGGGACAGGATAGCAGTCTTGAATATTGAGAAGAGGGCTTTAAGGTTGTTGGACCTTTCTGGGGGATCTCTGGCCACCCCGTCTGCCCCGCAGATGACAGATGTATTCCCGAACAGATGCGGGGAACCGAACCGCCCTGAAGGAACCCTCGTCCTTCAGGGCGGGGAGGAGGTCAGCCTTTTAGGAATGAGAAAAGCATAAATAGAAAGTCTAAATAGAATGTCTAAACGATGAGCTTCGCCCTTTAGGGCGGGGTAGCTAGGATGGGCAACTTCGAGGCCGACGTTAGGCAAATTCTGGATGAAAAGTTTATTGAGAAGGCTAGGAATCTGAAGAAATCGGGGCATATTTTCAACCCAATCTTTTATCTTTTCTTCACCCGTTTAGTTGAACTTTCGGCGATATTTAGGAATATAGTGCTACCCAATAGATATGAACTCGAGGAACTCTTTGCTATGAGGCGAGACTTCCTTCAAATAGACTACAGAACGCTTATAGAGATCATTAGAAGAGCTTGGGTCTATGAAAGAAGTAAGGGTACTGAATTTAGCTTTAGCAAAAATGCTGACGATATGCTTTACCTATTATACAGAATGGGAAGGATTCAGAAGGAGCTGGATGATGTGATACTGAAGCATGCAGAGTGGAAAAAGGAGAAGCTTATAGAGCTCTATATAAATCTCCTGCGAATCCTACTTGAAATTGAGGATGAAATAAACAAGAGTATAGGTATAGAGGTCTAAGATTTAGTTAAGATCGCGTCTCGGGATAGTCATAGATCAGACAAAGATATCTGGCAGAAAATATTCCGTAGAAAGGAGTCAGCACAAAGTTTATAACCCCTCCTATTGCAGGAATGTGGGCAATTATTGTCTGAATAATTAAAAGAACAACTTGCAGAATTATTAAGGCTAATATATAATTTGCCCATCCAATGCTGTTAATTCTTTGATTTATTTCACTGAAATTGAACGCCTCCTCAACTTTCCCAGTTCTGGCAAGTCTGATTATTCCGATTGTCGCAAAAATTCCGACTATTATTGCAACTATTATAACTGCGATAAATCCGGTAAAAGCGGCGAAGGCTGTGAACGGATTAAGGATAAGGAAGGTACTTATTCCTGAAATAAAGGCTACTACGATCACGGGTATTGCGTAGATGATTACTGCGACGAATATTTTCAACCCATCAATAAACATCTTTCCCCAGTTTTCGAGTTCTGGAGCTGGTTTTCTGCCTCTAAGTATCTCAGCAACGTATCCGAGGAAAAGTGGGAATATTATGCAGAATACGATCAGCAGGAGCCATTTTATCCATTTTCCCCATATCGCATCTTTTGCATAGGCAAAAGAATCTTCTAGAATCCCTACTATGTTCATAGATGTTGCGATTTGCTAAGTATTTAAGATTTTTGTTTTTAAAAATAATTGTTGCCCATCCGGTGGAATCCCCCTCATTCCTTCAGGGGACGCATGGCTGGATGGGCATTTAACATTTGACTAAACAAGTATTAAAGGTTATCACCTTGAGGGCAATGAAAAAGCTTAAATAAATAGAAAGTTTAAATAGATGTCCAAATCTCAGGAAAGTCCATTGAGAAGAAACTTCAGATCTGTGCAATCTTCGAATAAATCAAAATGCTGGCTGGGAGTAAGCTTCTCTTAACGCTTGAAACCTAACCGAAGAAAACCATCCGCTTAAAAATCCATCGTTGAGCGAAGAGTTTTAGGGCTTAATTTTTTAACACGGTAGATTTTAGTTAAAACCGATGAAGATAGGGTGTTGCGGATTTCCGATCTCGATGGAGAAGTATTTCAAGAGTTTTGAGGTAGTTGAGGTTCAGAAAACATTTTATAAACCTCCGGGCATAGAGACTGTGAAAAAATGGAGAGAAATGGCTCCAGAAGATTTTGAGTTTACCGTAAAAGCTTGGCAGGTAATAACCCATCCACCTTCAAGTCCCACTTACAAAAAGGCGAAGCTGGAGGTAAGTGAAGCGGGATTCTTTAGACCAATAAAACCCGTTTTTGAAGCTTGGGAGGTTACAAGGGAAATTTCAAAGGTTTTAAAAGCAAAATTTATCCTGTTTCAGACTCCAAAGAGTTTCAAGGAAAGTGAAGATAACATAAGGAACATGAAAGAGTTCTTTGGCTCGATTGAGAGGGAGTTTATTTTTGGTTGGGAAGCCAGGGGCTGGAGAGAGGAGGCTGTAAGAAAAGTATGTGAGGAGCTCTCTTTGATTCATGTCGTCGATCCTTTTGAATCCTCTCCTACCTACGGAGAGATAAGATATTTTAGAATACATAAGAACCATACTGACGAAGAAATCCGTTCCCTGCTTTATAAAGCAGACTACATAATGTTTAACAACCCTTATATGCTCAGGGATGCTGAAAAGCTGAAGAAATGGAGGGATGAGATTGAGAGAAAGAATTCTGAGGGTTCTAGACAGTTACGATCATAAAAAAATAAGGATAGCAACACTTGGAAGCCATTCCGCACTCAACATTCTTCGTGGAGCAAAGGATGAAGGTTTTGAGACTATATGTCTATGCAAAAGCGAAGATGCGGTAATTTACAGAAACTTTGGAGTCGCGGACAATATAGTGGAGCTTGAAAGCTTTTCCGATCTTTTGAAAGAGGAAGTTCAAAGCTTTCTGAGAGAGAAAAATGCGATCCTGATACCTCACGGCTCTTTCAACGCCTATATTGGAAAGCTAGACAAGCTTGAAGTTCCGATTTTTGGAAACAGGATGCTCATGGAATACGAAATGGACAGAGAGAAACAGAGGAAATGGTTCCTGAGGGCAGGTGTGAGAGTGCCTAAAGTCTTCAGAAGTCCGGAGGAAATAGAGGGGCTATGCATTGTCAAATATCAGGGGGCAAAGGGAGGAAGAGGGTATTTTTTGGTCTCTTCTTACAATGACTTCAGAGAAAAAGTCGAGAAAATGATTGGGATGGGATTGGTAAATGAAGACGACCTTAAAAAGGTCGAGATTCAGGAATACGTTCTCGGTGCGAATGTCTATTTCTCTTTCTTTTATTCACCAGTTAATGAAAGGATTGAACTCATCTCCGTGGATAGAAGATACGAACATGCTGATGCATTGGGGAGAATTCCAGCAAAAGAACAGCTGAAGATCGATATAGAGCCTACTTACACTGTTATAGGAAACTTTCCGATTGTGCTGCGGGAAAGCCTTCTCAGGCAGGCCTTTGAGGCTGCGGAAAGAATTGTTGAAGTTTCAAAGGAAATAGCATATCCCGGGATGGTTGGGCCATTTTGCGTTGAGACCATTTTCAACGAGAGAGCTGAAATGGTTGTATTTGAAATTTCTGCCAGAATAGTAGCCGGAACGAACGTTGGAATTCCGAATTCTCCTTATTCATACATACTCTTCGGAGAAAACATGTACATGGGAAGGAGGATTGCAAGAGAGTTAAGAATTGCAATCGAAAAAGATATGCTCGGAGAAGTTGTTTACTGAGCATGGAGGCAATTGAAAAAACAATAAAGGCTGGAGAAATTCTGAAGAAGGTTGTAAAAGAGGCAGAAGAAAAAGTAACGGTCGGATCAAGGATATTGGATGTTGCGGAGTTCATAGAAAACAGAATTGTTGAGCTTGGCGCGAGGCCGGCTTTCCCGTGCAACATATCGATAAACAGCGATGCAGCCCACTCAACGCCGGCTAGAGGGGATGAGAGGGTTTTCAGGAAGGGGGATCTTGTAAAAATAGATATCGGGGCCCATATAGATGGTTATATAGCGGATATGGCAATATCCATAGATCTGGGCGAGCACGGCGATCTCATAAGGGCAGCAAGGGAGGCTGTCTTCAATGCGATCGATGTTGTAAAGGCAGGGGTTGATACCGCAAGGATCGGTAAGGTTATCGAAGAAACTATAAAGAATTACGGTTTCAAGCCAGTTGTGAACCTCTCTGGCCACGGTTTGTTGCCCTACATAGCACATGCGCCGCCCAGCATTTACAACTATGCCACGCAGAAAGGTATCGAGCTTGAGGAAGGAATGGTAATAGCCATAGAGCCTTTTGCAACGGATGGAGTTGGAAAGGTTGTTGAAAGGGGGGAATGCGAGATTTACAGCCTTTTAAATCCAAAACCCCTCAGGCTTAGAACTATGAGGGAAATTGTTTCCGAAATATCGGAAAAATACAAGACTCTGCCGTTTGCCAAGAGATGGCTGAACGTTTCCGATCTCTGGATTTCAAAGCTTGTGAGAGAAGGAGTGCTGAGAGAGTATCCGGTTCTCACGGAAGTTTCCAGAAGAGCTGTTAGCCAGTGGGAGCATACGGTTATCGTAGAGAAGGATTGTGCTAGAGTTGTAACGCTCTAGAAATTATGTCGCCATACCAGATCTGGAGAATCAGGATTATGATGGGATGCTGCAGTAGATAGATCTTTAATGAATTCCTTCCAAGAAGGCTAACTATCCCTCCTCTGTAATCTGATGCGTTTAACTTTACCTTTTTGCCAAAGTAAATGCCAATGAGCATGAATCCAAACCATGGAAGGAGAGGGTAGTAGTCTAGCGTTCTGAAATTTGTTGGAATAATTCCCAGCCAGAGGAGATGGTAAAACGGAAATCTAAACTGCTGGATGTAGAATCCAGCAATGATAATCAGCACACCGATCGGGAGACATAGATTTGGCTTTCTGGAAAATGGAACTGCAATTACAGATGCGAGGGCAAAAAAGTGAATTATTCCAAAAACAACGTATTCTTCAGGCACAAAAATGAATGTTACGAACGTTATTGCGAGAGCTATGGCTGAAAACTTTAGAAATCTTTTTGGATTAAATCCTTTAAGCGTTTTGGCCATTGTGAAGCCCGAGATGAATATGAACATTCCGCCGATAATCCTCGGAAAGATGAACCAGAAAATCCCATCCAGTTGAATTTTTTCAAAATAACTTGCGTCGAAAAAGAAGTGAAAAACGAGCATTAAAATTACTGCTATCCCCCTTGCAAAATCTATCTGCCAGTAGCGCATCAGCGGAAGTATCTCAGATCTTCATCGCTTCTCCACTGCTGGACTGCAATTTCCTGCATCTCCTTTATTTGAGCTATTATCTTTTCCATCTCCTTTGCTCTCTGCTCCAAAGCTTCGAAGGAGACTTCAAGGTTTAGAATCTTTGAAAGGACTTCGAGAACGGCTTTAGCACTCTTCGGATCCACCATGTAGCCAGATGTAACGCCCATCAGGCAAACGGCCTCTATATTTTCTAGTTTTGAAACACCGAGAAGAAGCCCTGCTGCACCAATTATACCTCCTCCAGGCTCTCCGGGCTCGAATCTAACTCCATATCGTTTCATTTCTTCGACTAGGTCTTTTGAATTCGATGCCCCTACAACATACGGCTCCTCAACAAGTCTTCCCACTCCATAACCGCCCAGAGTATATATTCTTTTTACCCCAAAGGCCTTTGCGACTTCTATGTAGGCATTTACGAGCTCGAAATGTCCTTCGTTGCTTATGCTTTGGAAATCTCCAACCAGGATCAGCAAGTCTGGTGATTTGTTTTTCGATTTCCAGGCATAGACCTCGTTTCTGGGCATTCGTATTGTTCCATCTTCCAATACCATCACCTGAGGCGGAAAGTGATGCGAGTAAATTTCCACTACTTTTTCAGCTTTGAGCTCTTTTACGAGGTGATCCGCTACAAGCTTACCCACATGTCCGATTCCGGGTAAACCTTCGATCAATATCGGGTCCCTCAGATTGACCTCCTTCGGGTCTTTCAGGTAGCGAACATCCACTCTCTTTATCATCTCACCACCTTCTCAAGTAGAACCCTTTTTCCTTTCGGAGCATCCTTCTATATTTCCCATACGGGTCCTCCGGTGAGAACTTCGGCGGGATGGGTGTTAAGGTTTTCTCCCCACATCTCGGGCAAAAATCTTTAAGGGTGTACTCGTTGCATTTTGGACATTTCTTCATTATCGATTTCATGCCTCCTCCCTCACGAAGTTGCATTCACCCCCGAGCTTTTTAACAAGTTTGGATACATTGGTTGTTATCTTCTTCAAAGCGCTCTCAACTACTTTGTAATCCTCACCCTCAACGACAATCCTGTACTTCGGGGCTCCGATGTAGTATATTTCGACGCTGACATTATCCTCGATTTTCAGGTCCTCGAATACCTTCCTTATTCTTTCCACACCGTCCGACTGGAGGAATTTTATTTCGAAGTATCCTCTAACCTTCACTCTCTTTGGCTTAAGATTTTCCCTAGCTATTTCAACCATTTTCTTCGCAAAATCTTCTCCAACGACTTTGGCAAGCGATTCATGTCCCTCTGTTGCAGCCTCTTCGAATGCCGAATAAACAGAGTCGTACTCTTTTAACAATTTCTTTCCAATTTTTATAATCTCCTCTTTGCTCAATTTTAGTTCATTGCCAGCAATTTCAAGCCATTTGAATGCGCTCATTTCATTTTTCCATTCCATAATCTTCTCTTTTCTCTGTCTTTCGTTTACGTCTTTTATGGATAAATCTATGTGTCCCCTCTTCGGATTCACGCTTAAGACTTTGCAGACAACTTTCTGCCCTTTTTTCACGTGTTCCCTGATATCCTTTATCCATCCCGATGCCACTTCGCTGATGTGAACCATACCCTCTTTGTTCTCGTATTCGTCAAGAGAGACAAATGCTCCGAAATCCAAAACCCTGGTGACAGTTCCTATTACTATTTCACCAACGGAAGGATAACCAGTCCTTTTTATAATTAATCTTTCCTCCTGCTTCTTTTTTTGGTTTTCTTCTTTCATCCTCTCAACCCTTTTGGCGGTGAATTTAAGTTTTCTTTAATTCATCATGTTCCAGATTGACACTCTCCACGGCTAAAGCCGGGAGATTCTTGCTTCTAAGGTGTTCATCGGTCTGCTGTTCACAGCCCTTTTAGGCTCCCACCTCATCCCGTTCCACCTTAGAAGCAAGGGCCGCGTTCCCCGTTAACGCTACCTCCATGGAGGTAGCCTATGTTCAGAACTCCTGCAGCATCCCTATTCGCTTCCAATCCGCAGGAGAGGCATTTTAAGAGCCTTCCTCTCGTTATTATATCCTCAGAATGGCAGCGAGGGCATATGCTTGATGTCCTGTATTCGCTCTTCTCATCAACTTCCATGCCGTATTCTTCTGCCTTCTCCCTGAACCTTCTGATTATGTAGCTGAAGCTCCAGAAGTTGTTTATCATCGCGTTTGCTTTGCTATTATTGCGCCTTCTGCTCCTTACACCTCCCAATCTTCCAAGGATTATCTTTGAAATGCCGAGCTTATATGCATATTCAACTATGGCCTTTACCATCGCGTTTACAGCATGCCTGAACCTCTTCTGGCGGATTCTGTACAGCTTTCTGAGCTTCTTCGAAGTCTTCGCTCTGTTGACTCTAGCCAATCTGCTCTGCTCTTTAGCTATCTTTCCTGTCCAGTACCACCAGTCAGACAGGACTGCCCTGCCTGAGAAGGCTATTGGCTGTTTTAAGCCTTCAAACCATACCGTTGCGAGGTTTATCACGCCGAGGTCAATGTAGAGGGGCTTGCTGCCTCCTCTAGCGGGGGGCTTCTCGATTTCAACTGCCATAAAGCCCCTCCAAACTTCATCCACATCATCGTAGACAATTTCCAGCCTTCCTTGCCTTCCTTTCCATTTAAGCTTGCCCTTATATTTTAGCTTTAACCCCTTTGGGAGGTGCAAGTATTCATCATCAATCTTATAGCAGTCTTTTCTTATGATTATCCTAAGCTCCCTTCTTCCGTTTCTCTTCCAGTATCTGGGCATTGAAACCTTCTTTATATGCTCTGGAAGCTTTCCTTTAGCTTTAAGCCTTTTCAATGCTAGGAAGCTCCTCCAAGCCTCGTTGTTCTTATTTATGATTTGCTGGGCTGTTGCCGAGCCTATAAGCGGGGCGTATTTTTCGTAGAGGTGCTTGGGATACCACTCGAAACGCTTGTAGCGCATGTATGCCTGCCTCCTTTCAAAGTTCAGCTCATTGTACAGCCTAGCACAATTATCTGCAAGTTGATATAGGGCGGGACAACCTTCAAGTATGAATGTGTTAACCCTCTTCATTTCAGACCCCTTTCTGGGCTGAGGATGTTTGAGCTTCTACCCTTTGGACACCAGACCAAGTGGTACTGGATTAGAAAGACCTTATTCCTCGAATGTTGGTAGACTCTCACAAATCTACATAACTTGTCGCTATATTTAAGTTTATCGACGATTCATCCCACGGTTAAAACCGTAGGCTTTCTCGTCGAGTTTTATGTAAGAATTTCTGTCTTTTTCCAAATGGGTCTGAAATTCTTATGTATGCTTGGAACTTAATATTCGGATCTCGGAAATTGTAATTGGTCTCTTTTTCTATTTGTTTCCAGTCCGATAGTATTCTGTTCCAATCTAAGGGTATTTGAAGTTCGAGAGGCCCGTTTATCCTATTCTCGAATTTCGATATTTCCTTTTCCCAGTTAGCTGGGCTGAGTTTGAGCGTTATGGCGTATTCTCTGCTTATGTTCTCGGCTGGGGAAGCGCTGTAGCGGTATGTGAGGTTCAACTCTCAAGAAGGGATGAGTAGAGAGTGTACTCTTTGTTTATTTCGTCTGAATTCGGATTTCAACAGCTACAGTGCGGAAAGGAATCATAGACATGCAGTCGTTATGCCGGAAGATGCATACATCGGCTACGCATGCAAGAGAGTGTCAGTAAAAAACAACGATTTGG